>Ga0190274_10000019_pt1 | contig 273831 bp, 233 predicted proteins | sample Popmic531T_FD_133002 | JGI IMG/M metagenome (GOLD analysis project Ga0190274, IMG submission 133002) | Populus adjacent soil microbial communities from riparian zone of Yellowstone River, Montana, USA - 531 T | ecosystem: Environmental > Terrestrial > Soil > Riparian zone | place: USA...
CGGTCCCTCGGGCGAGCCGACGCCGGGTGCGCAGTGCACGTTCTGCGACGAGGCGCAGCGCGTCCAGGTCGGTGGCGAAGGCATCCAGACCAACGCCGACTTCGGCTGGCTGTATCTCAACCTCAACCACGCCACCACGCGTGACGCTACGCTGGGCACCGGCTACATCAACATCGCCCAGGCTTGGGTCACGGCGGTGATGGACGCCGAGGGCCGGTTCAGCGTCGGCTTCGACGCGATCCAGCTCGACAACGCCAACACCGCGGTTGCGGGTGGCGTCGTCCTGCCGGTCGCCGACTAAGTCAGTCTGACCTGTCACAGGCCTCGAGGCTTTGTCCTCGGGGCCTGGTTTTCCGGACGAGCTCGACGAGGTTCGCCGAGCCGAGCCCGTCCGGTTCCTTCCTGCGGTTCCGACAACCTGCCGATTCCCGTGGTCTCGGCATTTGCGCCCTCTTCCGTCCGATGGCCAGAGGAGAGCGGAGATTCCGAGCGGTTCAAGAGGTCCGCCGAGACGTATGCGTCTGGAGGTTCAGTCCATGTTCAAGAGCCATGTCCTGCGAGCTCAGCTTTCCCTGCATCTGACCGTCCGTCAGGTGCTCACCTCGATCCTTCTCCTCCTCATGGCGGCCCTGGCGTCAACTGGGCCTCTCTTGGCGCAGGGCTACGACGATACAAAGAAGAACGCGAAGCCGGTCTCTTTGCCGGCGAGTTGGAATGGAGTGCTCAAGCCGGTGCCGATCGAAGGTGCCAGCGGGATCCTGAGCGATCAGACCTCCTTCAGGTTCGAATCCAACCTTACCTCGACCACCCCCTTCGCCGAGGACGTGGACATCGAGAACGGCTGGGTGTTCGTCTCCACCGGACGCGGTCTGACCCTCTATGACGCCAGGACCACTCCGGAGTCTGCGGTCAAGAAGCCGACCTTTTTCGCGTCCACCTCGAACGTGCCGGACTGGAACCAGAGCGACCTCAAGTTCTACACGTTCGGCCTGGATGCGCCCGCCGGCTACGATGGCGCCGTCGCCCTGTCCACCGTGGCGAGCAATGGGCTGCTCATCTTCGACACCCGGGACAAGGAGCGCGCCCCGCTCCTCAAGTATCAGGACGGAGGCAAGACCGGAGCGCAGGTCTGGGCCACCACGATCGGCCAGAGCCACTACGCGTTCTTCGCCGCCCAGGACCAGAAGATCCTCGTCTACAACATGTCGGCGGCGCAGGCCCTCTCCGGGAACTGCCTGGACATCTCGCCGAATCTGGCGACGTGCAAGGACGCCCAAAACCGCAAGGTCTACATGGGCAAGATCAACACGCAATACTCGGTCGACTTCGTGCACGGCGTCGGCGAGTATGTAGCGGCCGCTCAGGGTTCCGCGGGAATCGAGATCTGGAAGGTCACCGATCCGGCGGCGCCGCAGCGGGTCCTGAAGTTCTCCCCTCCCGGCAACACGTTCGGCGTGGCGATGTGGCAGGAAGGGGCGAAGTACTACCTGGCCACGGTCCAGATCGCCAACTCGGCGCCGCGGCCCCTGCGCATCTATGACGTGAGCTGCATCGCCACCGGCGGTTGCACCACGGGAACCCTGCTCGCCAGCTATGACATGAGCCACGCCGCGCCGTCGGCGAACACGTTCATCAGCTTCTCGCGGTCGGGCTCGACCCCCTTCCTCTACGTCGGATCGGAAGATCAGTTCAGCGGCACGCCCCAGAGAGAGTACCTGTTCGACGTCAGCAACCCCGCCGCGCCGACGGAGGTGACGCCGGCTCAGGCGAGCATTCCTGGAGGCTGGGGCTACTGGGGCTGGTACTACGCCGGGAACTCGACCGGCTTCAACTGGGTGATGCCGCGCGGCGGAAAGTTCCTCAACAGCTACTTCTTCCGGGCCGCGCACAGCGTGCTGGACGTCCACAAGTATTCGGGCAACCTGGCGCCGACGGCGGGGTTCACGTTCAGCACCGCGAGCAGCGACGGCAAGCTCTACGCCGGCGACCCGATCAATTTCACCGATCTCTCGACGGGAAACCCGACGAGTCATAACTGGACCTTCGCGCCGGATGGGAGCCCCTCCACTGCGACCGCCCAGCATCCGCAGGGTGTGACCTTCGCCGCGCCGGGCACGAAAACGGTTTCGCTGACGATCAACGGCAGCGGCGACACGAAGACCGACAACCTCACTGTCGACGATCCGAAGCCGGCGATCGGCAACCTCGCGCTGTTGCCGGCGGCGCCCAAGGTGTGCCAGCGGGTCACCTTCTCGGGCGCAGGCGTCACCGGCAAGCCGGCGCTCAGCTACTCCTGGCAGATCCTGGAGACGAACGGCGCCGCCCTGATCCCGGCGGCCGGCGGCACCGGCACCACCTTCGATTGGGACACGGCCAACCGGCTGGCCCAGAACTATCTGGTCCGGCTGACCGTTACCGGCCCGGGAGGGACCGAGAACAAGGAGGTCCCGTTCACGCTCGCGAACGTGGGCAGCCTGCCGACGGCGAACAGCTTCGCGCCGAAGCAGCCCGATACCCCCACCGGTGCGACCGTGAGCTTCGAGCTGCCGGCTACGCCGGCCGAGCTCGCGAATGCCTCGGAGTGGAGCTGGGATTTCGGCGACGGCCTGGGATGGAGCGCCTGGAGCTCCGATCCGACGACGGGCCCGAAGCCCACCCACACCTATACGGCGATCGGGACCTACAGCGTCAAGCTCCGGGTGAGGAACTGCCTGGGTCCGATCGAGGGCATCGAGAGCAACCCGGTTTCGGTCCCCATCACGCAGCTCATCAGCCTGATCGCCAAGTTCCAGCCCGTCTGTTTCGGTGGGCTCTGCACCTTCAGCACGATAGATCCGGTCGCCTTCATCGACCAGTCGAGCGGGGCCTCGAGTTGGGAATATGACTGGAACGGTGATGGCACCTACGAGGAGATGGGCAAAAACGAGGCGGGCCAGAACGCGCCGGTGACCAGCCACACCTTCACCACGCCGGGCACGTACCGGCCGAAGCTGAGGATCAAGAGCGGCAACTCGGAAGCCATCTACCAGTTGCCGGTGGAGCAGACGCTGACGATCCAGCAGTCCACCGGTGGCGGCGGCGGCGGTGGCGGTGGCGGATCGACCCCGAGCATCACCGTGAGCGGCGCGAGCTCGACCACGGTGGGAACGGGCATCACGCTCTCGGCCAAGGCGACGAACTGCACGGCGTCGAGCAGCGGCTGGAGCTGGCAGGTCGACGGTGGAACCATCACCGGCTCCAGCACCACGAATTCGATCTCGGTGTCCTGGGCTAGCACCGGCACCAAGACGGTGACTGCCAGCAACACTGCGTGCCTCTCGAATCAGGGGAGCACGGTCAAGGGCTCGAAGACCGTCACCGTCAACACCCCCGGTGGCGGCGGTGGCGGCGGCGGCAGTCTGAAGGCCAACTTCACCTACGCGCCGGTGCCGGCTCTGCAGAACCAGCCGGTGAGCTTCAACGCCAGCTCGTCGACGGGCAACCCGACCAGCTATGTGTGGAACTTCGGCGACGGCTCGGCATCCGCGACGGGAGCCCAGGTGACGCACACCTTCAGCCAGAAGGGACCGGTCACCGTCACGCTGTCGGTCACCGGAACGGGGAGCTGCCCTCCCGCTCCGTTCTGTGAGGACTCGACCTCCCAAACGATCGCGATCACCAGCAATACGCCGCAGCTGTCGGCGTCCTTCAACAGCGACATCTGCAACCTCGGGTTGTGCCAGGCCGAATGGATGAAGGAGGTGACGTTCGTCGACGCCAGCTCCGGCAACGTGGTCAGCAGGACCTGGGACTTCGGCGACGGTGAGACCGCGGCCGGCACGACGGTGACGCACACCTATAAGAAGGGTGGGAACTACGTGCTGACCCTCACCGTGAGCGACGGCACGACCAGCAGTGCCCTGCAGCGCAACATCATCGTCACCGGAGGGCCGACCACCGAGGCCATGGTGCTCCCCTGGATCGCCAAGACGAATGGCGTCCTGGTGCAGTCGAGCGACTTCTATCTCCACAACCCGGGCACGGAGTCGATCGACGTGACGCTGGCGTTCCGCCAGCGCGGCATTCCGGAGGACAACCCGCCGAAGGCCACGCGGACCATCGCGGCAAATGCCACGCTCGTCGTGTCGGACGTCGTGAAGAGCCTGTTCGGCCGCGACAACATCTCGGGCTTCGTCGCCATCACGGTCGACCGGGGCGCCGCCCAGCCTGTGGTGATGTCGTTCAACACCACCTTCCAGAAGGACGGAGCGGAGTTCGGCCAGACGATCCCCGGCTACCTGATGAGCAACACGGGCGCCGCGTCGACCACCGGCAACAAGCAGCTCCAGCACCTAGTCGGCTTGAACGACAACGAGGAACGGCTGTCCTACTTCGGCCTCAGCAACTCGAGTGGCAGTCCGGCGACCTACCGTCTCCGGTTCTTTGACGCCCAGGGACACGAGATCGGGACGGCCAGCCAGTCGATCGTCCTTCCCCCGAACGGGTTCAAGCAGTACCAGTCGAAGGACGTCCGCACGCTGTTCGGCATCTCCGACAAGGACGACTACCGGGTGGTGGTCGAGACCGACCAGGGCGCGCCGGTCTTCCCCTACGGCGCGAACGTGCGGAAGGCGTCCGATGATCCGTCGTTCGTCTCGGTGGGCACCGGGGCCTCGCGGGTCTTCCTGCTCGGCGCGCTGAGCACGCCGGGCGCCAACAACAGCATCTGGCAGAGCGACATGGTGATCGCCAACACCGGCAACCAGGTGGCGATCGTCGACATCACGTTCAACAATGTCGGCCTGACCAGCGCGCCGACCGACACGATCCACGAGACGTTGCAGCCTGGTGAGACCCGCCGCCTCACGGACGTGATCGGAACGAAGTGGAACATCCGCAACGGCGTGGGTGTGCTGACCATCGACAGCAACGCGCCGGGCGATCTCTTCCCGGCCGTCCAGGGCGAGAGCTACGAGAACACGAACCCCGCCAAGCGCTTCGGGCAGACGCTGCCGGCGCTGACCGAAAAGCAGGCCGCCGGTCCCAACCAAGGCCAGTACCTGGTCGGTCTGCGGCAGGACGCCAAGTACCGCACCACCTTCTGGGTGTTCAATCCGGGTCCGGGCAACGGTGAGTACGAGATCGTCTTCCGGGCCCTCGACGGCCACGAGCTCGGCCGGGTCCCCACCTTCAACGTAGGCGCGGGCAAGGCGCGGCAGCTCAACCAGGCGCAGTTCCCGGCCGGGCTCAGCGGCAGCTTCACCGCCCAGGTCCTCGTCAAGAGCGGCAAGGTCCTGACGGCGGCCCAGGTCGTCAACAACATCACCAACGATCCTGCCTACATCCAGGGTGAGACGCGGTAGCACGCCCCGTCTCTCCCCGGGTCCGCGGACCGCAGGCCGCCGGGTTTCCCGGCGGCCTTTTTCGTCGTTCGGGGTCCTGGGTCTGGTCCAGGGGCTGCTGCTCCTGGGCGCCGGGCTGACTGTGGGGTGCGGAGGGCCGGAACCCTCCGCATCACCCGCGGCGCCGGTGGCGGCGACGGCGGCCGACACCGCGCCGGAGGCTCCGGCCGACACCTCGCAGGGCAAGTGGCGGAAGGCGCGGCCCGTGCCTGCCGCGGTCCCCGCTGGCGAGCGAGGCGAACGGGCGGCGGACGTACGGGCGCTTCCCTATCTCCAGGGATACCGCGCGGCGGAGGACCGGCCGCAGATCATCGTCCGCGATCCCGCCGCGGTGGCTCCCGGCCTCAACCTCTACACGTCGGGGCATGCGGCCGAAGCCGTCCTGATGGACCGGGACGGTCGGGTGCTCCACCGCTGGCGCTATCCGCTGCGCCGGCTCTGGCCGGATCTGGCGGCCGATCCGGCGAACGCGAAGCTCGAATATTGGCGCCGGGTCTATCTCTTTCCGAACGGGGACCTGCTCGGCATCTACGAGGGGCTCGGCATCGTCAAGCTCGACGCCCGCTCGAACGTTCTGTGGGCGCACCGCGGCGGTATCCACCACGACCTGCAGGTCCTGCCGAACGGCGAGATCTGGGTGCTGGACCGGGACGGCAAGATCGTCCCCCGGATCAATCCGGACCAGGGGATTCTGGAAGACATGGTCACGGTCCTCTCTTCCGAAGGGCGCGTCCTGCGGCGGATCTCCATCCTGAAGAGCCTGGAGCGGTCCCGGTGGGCCTCGCTGCTCGACCGGGCGAAACGCGCGGGCGACATCTTCCACACGAACACCCTGGAGGTGCTGGACGGCCGCTTCGCGGACCGCGATCCGGCGTTCCGGCGCGGCAATGTCCTCGTCTCCATCCTGCACCTGGATGCCCTGGCGATCCTCGACCCCGGCCGCGAGGAGGTGGTCTGGGCGCGCACCGGGAGCTGGCGGCGCCAGCACCAGCCCACATTCCTCGACGACGGCCACCTGCTGCTCTTCGACAACCGGGGCCCGGGGCCCGACCGCTCGCGCATCGTCGAGCTCGATTCCTCGACCGGCCGGACCGTCTGGCAGTTCGGGGGCACTCGGGAGATCGACTTCTTCTCGAAGACCCTGGGCTCGTGCCAGCGGCTGCCGAACGGCAACACGCTCATTTCGGAGTCGGAAAACGGCCGGGCGCTCGAGGTGACGCGCGACGGCCGCGTCGTCTGGGAGTTCTACAACCCCCACCGGACCGGGGAGGACGGCGAGCTGGTGGCGGTGCTTTTCGAGATGCTGCGGCTGCCGCCAGATTTTCCGTTCCGCGGGTCTTTCCCCGGGTTGAGGGCCGACCGGCGGTAGAATGGATATCGGGATGCGGGATCTGGCTGTCGTCGCGGAGGGGTTGACCAAGGTCTATCGGGCCTACGCGACCCCGTGGGACCGGTTGCGGGAGGCGGTGACCCGGCGTCCGCGGCACCGGGAGTTCCGCGCTCTCGAGAACGTCAGCTTCACGCTGCCGCGCGGCGAGGGGCTGGCTCTGGTGGGCGAGAACGGGGCCGGCAAGAGCACGCTGCTCAAGATCCTGGCCGGCATCACGGCGCCGACATCCGGCGGGGTGCGGGTGCAGGGGACGGTGGCTTCGATTCTGGAGCTCGGCTCGGGCTTCCATCCGGAGCTGACCGGGCGCCAGAACATCGTTTTGAACGCAGCCATGCTCGGCCTGACGGAAGAGGACTTGAAGCGGCGCCTGCCGGACATCATGGCTTTTAGCGAGCTCGGAGACTTCATCGACCAGCCGGTCAAGGTCTATTCGACCGGCATGGCCATGCGCCTGGGCTTTTCAATCGCCACCCAGGTGGAGCCGGACGTGCTGATCATCGACGAGGCCCTGTCGGTGGGGGACGGCTACTTCCAGAAGAAATGCATCGACCGTCTCCTGCATTTCGTCGGCCGCGGGGGGACGCTCCTCTTCTGCTCGCACGCTATGTACTACGTCTCCTCCTTCTGTCAGCGCGCCCTCTGGCTGCGCAACGGCCGGGTCGAGGCGCTGGGGCCGGTTTTGGACGTGGTCCGCGAGTACGAGAACTTCCTGGTGGCGAAGAGCGCGTCCATGGCGGCGGCCTCGGGAGAGGCTCCGCCGGAGCCGATGCGCACCGGGCCGGCCCGGCTCGCGGAGGTGCAGCTCGTGGGCGCGGCGGACGATCCCGTCTACGAGACGGACCGGCCGTGGGAGCTGGAGATCACCTGGGAGGCGGAGGACCCGCGCATCCCCTTCCATCTCGGGGTCGGGGTGAACCGGATCGACGAGGTCGAGGTCTTCTCGTTCAGCACGCACGCCGACGGGCTGCCGCCGTTCCAGGGAGAGCGCTGGTACGCGGCGCGCCTGCGCCTGCCGCGGCTGCCGCTGGTGAAGGGGGAGTTCACGCTTTATATTTTCCTGCTGGACGAAGCGGGTCTGCACATCTACGATCAGCGCGTCCTGCAGCGGGCCTTCCGCGTCCAGAGCCCTTCCTATACCTTCGGGCTGATCCGGGCCGAGCACTCCTGGGAGATGGACGCGCGGAGCGGCTCCGCCGTACAACGAACGATCGCACGAGCCTAGACCGGAATTTAGAGACCTATGACTTCGAGCGCCCTTCCGATCCTCTCCGAGACCCGCGCGGTCCAACGTGCGGGCGCCGCCCTGCGGCCGAACCCGTTCCTCCATTTCGGGCCGGACCGGGTCTACGACCCGCTCACCGACCGGACGATGCTCGCGGGGGAGCCCGGCTACGCGAGCTTCCTGGCGGTGGTCGCCGGGGCCGGCCTGGAGACGATCGCGGAGCCCGACCGCCGGCGCCTGGCGGCCGAGGGATGGCTCGTGCCGGCGGAGGACGACGCGTCCACGCGCTTCCTCCTCAAGTACGTCTCGCTGGAGGCGCACACCGTGTGCAATCAGTCCTGCTACTTCTGCCCGGTCTCGGTCGCGCCGCGCGAGGACTACTTCATGCCCACGGAGCTCTATGAGCGGATCGTGGGTGAGCTCGCTGCCTGGCGCGACACGATCGAGGCGGTCTTCATGATCAACTACAACGAGCCCACGGCCGACAAGCGGTTCGTCGAACAGGTACGGACGATCCGCGCCGCCGGGCTGCCGCCGGCCGTGCTCACCAACGGTACGGGGCTGACGCCGAAGCGGGTCGACGCGCTGATCGAGATGGGCGGGCTCCGCTTCCTGTCGATCAACCTGTCGACCCTCGACCGGGAGCGCTACCGAAAGGACCGGGGCGGCGATCATCTGGAGATGGTGCTGCGCTACCTCGACTATGCGAAGGACAAGCCGCTCGCCGAGCAGATGGACATGGTGGTGCTCGGCACGGGGGACGAGAACCACCGGCGCGACTTCGAGGAGATCTCGCGGCGGTTCGCCGGCAGCCGCTTCACGGTGAAGTCCTTCGAGGTCATGGACCGCGCCGGCTATCTGCAGATCGGCCTCAAGCCGGCCGTGCCCAACCAGCGGCTCTGCGGCTGCGAAAACGTGGGCTCGCGCCCGCTCCAACATATCCACATCACGCCCCGGGGGACCTGCGTGCTCTGCTGCGAGGATTACGACGAGAAGTACGTGGTCGGGGACCTGGCGCGGGAGAGCGTGCGCGACGTGTTGACCGGTCCCGTGCTCGCCCAGATGCGGCGCTGGGCCTATGGTCTCGAAGAGGCGCCCCGGGACTTCATCTGCCGCGGCTGCTCGTTCGCCCTCACCCGCAGCTCCTAGAGCCTCGTCTCCGATTCGCGCTTCATGCGCCTCGCTCTCATCCTGGTGCACTACCACACGCCCGCGCTCGCCGTGAGCGCGGTGGATGCGTTGCGGCGCGGTGTGGAGGATGCCGGGCTCGATCCGGAGACGGAGGTCGAGTGGCTGCTGATCGACAACGGCAGCGACGAGGCCGGACGCGCGCTCCTGGAGAGCCTGCCCGTCCAGCGGATCGATCCGGGAACGAACCTCGGCTATGCCGGCGGGGTCAACCTGGGGGTGGCGCAGTCGCGCGCCGGGTCGATCCTCCTCCTGAACCCGGATGTGCTCGTCCTGCCCGGCTGCGTGTCCGCACTGCTGGCGGCGCTGGACGCCGGGGCGGGTGTGGCGGGGCCCCAGTCGTTCTGGGACCAGGGTCGGCGGTTGCTCCTGCCCCCGGCCGAGCCGCGCAGCCGGCGGGACGAGGTGATTGGTTTGCTGGCGGGCCGCGGCCCGAGAATGGCCGAGCGGGCGCGGCGGCGGTGGAGGCGCCATGCCCGCCGCCACTGGCAGGCCCGGCAGCCGCTCCCGAGCTGGACGCTCAGCGGCAGCCTGCTCGCGCTGCGGCGCGAGGTCTGGGAGCGGGTCGGGCCGTTCGACGAGGGGTACCCTCTGTTCTTCGAGGAGACGGATTGGCTCCTGCGGGTGCGGCGGCAGGGATGTCCCACCTGGTACGTGCCGGCGGCCGCGGCGGTCCACCTGCATGGCCGGAGCGCGGTGGCGGAGCCGCGGTCCCGGCAGTGGTTCGAGGAGTCGGCCCGCCGCTTCCGCGAAAAGTGGTATGGCGTCTGGTTCGCCGATCTCCTGGAAGCGATGAGCCGGCGCCTGCCCGGGCGACCCGATCCTCGGCAGGAGGTGCCGGCGGAGGGGCTGGACCTGAGCGGCTTTCCGTTTCCGCTCTGGATCGAGATTTCGCCCAACCCGGCGGGGTTTCCCGCGGCGGCCGAGCGCTTGGAGGCGCCCGTGCCCGGCGGTTGGCGCCTGCCCGCCGAGGTCGTGGAGCGGATCGCCGGCTCCGAGTGGGCTGTCCAGATCGTCGATGAGCAGGGCCGGGAGCTGGCCCGATATCTCCTGAGAGTGGGATGAGAGTCACCTACGTTCTCGCCTCGCCCGAGCTGAACGGCGGCCACAAGGTCGTCTTCCAGCACGTGCGTCTGCTCCAGGCGGATGGTCATGAGGTGACCGTGGTGGCGGAGGGGGCGCGGCCGGCCTGGGCTCGCTTCGACGGTCCCTACCACAACCTGTCGGTGGGATCGCCGCGCCTGCCGGAGCAGGATCTGGTGATCGCGACGTTCTGCACGACCCTGCCGGTCGCCCGGCGCCTCGATGCCGGTCCCGTGGCCCACTTCTGCCAGGGATACGAGGGAGGGCTGGTCCATCTGGCGCCGCTGCTCCCGCAGATCGAGGAGGTCTATTCCTGGCCGGTGCCTGCGCTGGTCGTCGCGCCGCACCTGGGGGACTTCCTGCGCGAGCGTTTCGGGCGCCCGAGCGTGGTGGTCCCGCCGCCTCTCGATCCGTTGTTCCGCCCGTCGCGGCAACCGCGCTTCGGACCGCGGCGGCGCCCCTGGATCGCGGTGCCGGGGATCTTCGAGGCGGAGGTCAAAGGAGTGCCCACGGCTCTCGAAGCCGTGCGCCGGCTGCGCGATCGCGGCGTCCAAGCCCGGGTTCTGCGCTTCACGTTCCTCCCTCTCTCGGACGAGGAGCGGGAGCTGCTGGAGCCCGACCGGTACCTCTGCGGCGTGTCTCCGGAGGAGATCGCGCGGGCGCTGCGGAGGTGCGACCTCCTCCTCTTTCCCTCGCAACCGGAGGAGGGGTTCGGGCTGCCGCTCCTGGAGGCCATGGCCTCCAAAGTGCCGGCGGTGGCTTCGCGCATCCCATCGACCGTCCACCTCGCGGACGGAGCGGTGCCGCTGGTGCCGCCCGGTGATGCGGAGGCGTTCGCCGAAGCCGCGCGGCGGCTGCTGACCGACGATGCCGCCTGGCGGCGGGCGCGGGTCCTCGGCGCCGAGGCTGCCCGCCGATATCGTCCCGAGGTGGTGGCGCCGCGCCTGGTCGAGGCTGTGCGCTGGGCGCGCGAGCAGGCGCTGCGCGGAGGGCGCCTTTCGTGAAGAAGCTCGGCCGCCTCTCTCCCTGGATCGTGCTCGCGGTGGTGCTGGCCTTCTACGCCCGCGTTCTCGGCCGTTTCTTCACGAGCGAGGACTTCCTCCTCGTCCGGTTCCTCGGGGAGAACCCTCCCTGGCGGGACCTCGTCGCCCTGTTCACCGCCCCCTGGCTGGAGATCTCGGTCGTCAAGTTCTACCGGCCGGTCTCGACCCTGCTCTATGGGATCGAGATCGCCGCGTTCGGCGCCCAGCCCATCGGCTACAACGTGGTCCACGTGCTCGTGCACGCGCTGAACTCTGCGCTGGTCTGGGCCATCGCGCGGCGGCTCGGGCGCGATCCGTCGGCGACGGCGGTGCCGGACGAGGTCTCGCCTCTCGCTGCCGCGCTCCTGTTCGCGATCTACCCGCTCCATCCGAACGCGGTGATCTTCGGCGCTAGCTTCGCGACTCTCTTCGCCGCCTCGTTCCTCTTGGGGTCGCTGCTCGCGTATCTCCGGTCCGCCCAGGCGCTCGCTCTCGGGCTGTTCGCGCTGGCTCTGGGCTCCTACGAGGCGGCTGTCGTGTTCCCCGCCGTGCTCGCCGCCTCCGATCTCCTGCTGGGCGTCAAAGCCGGGGATCACCGCCGGCTGCCGCGGTCCGTGCCGTTCTTTGCCCTCGCGGGGCTCTACCTGCTGCTGCGGAAGAGCCTCTTTGGCGTCTTTATCGGCGGCTATGAGGAGCAGGGGCGGAGCCTGCTGTCGCCCCAGATCGGCCCCCTGGTGCGCGATCTGGCAACCTCGATCCTCCGGCTCCACGTCCCGATCTACGACTGGACGCCGGGGCCGGCCGCGCTGGGCGTCACCTGCCTGGTGGTGCTCGGGCTGCCGTTCGCCTTCCTGTGGCACCGCGCTCCCTTGCGCTCCTGGCTCTTCGCCTGGATCTGGACGCTCGCTTTTCTGGCTCCGTTCGCCTTCCGGCCCTCGGTCCCGGCCAACGGGCGGTACTGGTATCTGGCGGTGGCGGGAGTCGCCTTGAGCCTCTCCGCGGTCATTCGCGCGCGCAGAGGCTCTCCGGCGCCGGAGGTGCTCGCCCTGGTCGGTCTGTTCTGGGCCTTCCTGCTTCATGGGTATCTCGATGTCTACCAGGAGGCGGGAGAAACGGCCCGGACGGTCCAGCGGGAGCTGGTGCGGACCGCGGCCGGACCTCCCGACGTGCGATTCCTCACCGGTCACCCCGACTTCCTGCGGAACCGGGCAGGAGTGCCGGTGGCTCAGGTGCTGCGCTATGGCGTGTGGGATACGGTGCATCCGCCGTTCGCCCGAGCCGCGGTCCCGGTGTATCCGCTGCCGCCGCTGGAAGGCGTCGAGCTTCTGCCGATCCTCCGTGGAGCGCCAGGGAGCCGGATCGATGCGTGGGACGCGCAGCTCCGCACGATCCGCCCGGCTTCCCTGCCGCCGGCCGGACCGAAGCCGACTGAGCTGCCGGTCGTCGGCGACGCGGTCCAGGTGCCGCCCGGGGCTTATGCGCGCTTCCGCCTGATCGTTCTCTCCCGCGGCAACCCTGCGGTATTCGAGCTCGGACCCGAGGCGGTGCAGGATGGAGTCCTGCGGGTGCCCTTCCCCCAAGAGTTCTGCCAGACGATGGAGCGGCTCTACGGCGGCGAGATGTTCTGGTGGATCGAGGCGCGCGACGCGGCCGGGGCGGTCTCGGGATTCACCGCGATGCGGTCGGTTTCCTTGAACTAAAACAAGTCGCTGTCTCCCATGGTGTAGTAGAGAGTGGCGCGGAAGTCCTCTTCGGGATCGACCTCGAAAGGGACGAACACGAAGCCGAGATCCTGCGGCTCGGGACGGCTCTCGAAGCCGAGGGCGCGGACTCTCTCGCTCCACCAGGCGGGCCGGCTGGTCAGCCAGGTCTCCACCGTCTCGGCGCTCCGGTGCTCAGGAGCGGCCAGGACGTGGCGGAGGAGCAGGGGGAGGGCGGCCGGGTGGCGCGGATCGAACAGCGCGTCTCCCCAGGCCAGGCGCTCGCCGCGGTCTCCGCGGTGGCGGAAGACGCTCCAGCCCACCAGCCGGCTCCGGCGGAACACGGCCCAGAGGACGTACTCGGAATCCGGACAGCGGGCGTAGCGCCACTCCAGGTAACGGGCGTCCCGCTCGATGAGCAGGCGATAGGCGCCGCGCACCCGGCGGAAGAGCTCGTCCCAGCGTTCGTCGAAATGGGCGAACCGCTCGACCCGATAGCCGGCGAGCCGCGCAAGCCACGGCCGCGGGACCGGCACCGGCGCGCGCGCGTCGCGGACATGGTAGGGAAGCGGCTCCAGGTGGCGGGCTCCCACGAAGCTCATCGAGAAGCGCTGGATGTTACCGGTGTTCACGCCGTAGTTGAACGCGACCTGCCCCTCGCAGAAGCGGGCGTAGTAGTGGCGGACCGTGCGGCCGAGGAGGCTCGTCGGCCCGCGTCCCACCTGGCGAACGGACGGTTCCGTCATGGTGTCGCCCACCTGCAGAGCGGGGTAGATCCGCGGCTCGCCCCGGACCTCGCTGAAGAAGCGCACAGGGTAGCCGGCGTAGTGGGCGACCAGCCGGCCGTCCTCCGTGAACGCCTCGCTGATCATCCGGTTGCCGTAGGGGTTCTCCTGGTACTCCCAGCGGAAGCGGTCGAGGCTCCGGCTGACGTAGAAGCTGCGCTGGAACAGCGGGAGGATCTGCTCCTCGTCCCCATCCCGGTAGGCGCGGACGAAGAAGGCCTCCTTGCGCGCCAGGATCATCGGAGCAGCGCTCTCGTCCATCTTGACGATCACAAAACCGGCCTCGGACAGGGCGATCGTCAGCTCCCGTGGCGCCGGGACCGCACCGCGGCGGAGGATCAAGAACCGCCCCCTGTCCGCGAGGAGCCGCCGGATCTCCTCGAACAGGGGGCGCAGCGGCCGGCCGTCCAGCCCGTCGAGCAGGATGGCGGCCGCGAAGCTCCCCGTGGCCAGCTCGCCGAGTTGGTCCGCCGGAACCGCGACAACCTCGCCGAGCTGCGCCGCCTCCGCCGAGCCGCCGACCAGGAGACGCGCGCCCGTCTCCGGCAGGAGAGAGCGCAGGTGGCTCATCAGCTCCGGAGGGAGGGATGAGGCGGCGGAGGGGTCTGGTTCGTACAAGGGAAAGATCCGGCGATGACGCACCATTCTATTGCGCATATATAATCCGCGCCGTTCCGTGCCGCCTCCCTTTATGGATCTCTCCGTCGTCATCCCCGCCTACAACGAAGCTCTCCGGCTCGGGCCCAGCTTGCGGCAGGTGGTGAGCTACCTCCGGCAGCGGCCCGGGAGCTTCGAGGTGCTGGTGGTGGACGATGGCTCCACAGACGCGACCGCGGAGGTGGCGCGGGAGTTCGCTGCCGACGGGGTCCGCGTCCTGCGGCAGGACGAGAACCGGGGCAAGGGCGCGGTGGTCAAGGTCGGCGTGCTGGCGAGCCAGGGACGAGAGGTTCTGCTGACAGACGCCGATCTCTCGACTCCGATCGAGGAGATCGAGAAGCTGCGCCCGCAACTGGCCGAGGCGCCGCTGGTGCTGGGGAGCCGCTCGGTCCCGGGCGCCGACATCACGCAGCACCAGCCGTTCTACCGGGAGTGGATGGGGAGGACCTTCAACCTGATCATCCGGATCCTGGGGGTCCGCGGGCTGCGCGACACGCAGTGCGGCTTCAAGCTCCTCGCCGGCGACGTGGCCCGCCGCCTGTTCGCGGAGATGACCATCGAGCGCTTCGCCTACGACGTCGAGCTCGTCTGGCTCGCTCGCCGGCACGGCTACCGCGTGGTCGAGGTGGGAGTGCGTTGGGCCGATTCGTCCTCGTCCAAGGTCAATCCGCTCTCCGACTCCTTCCGTATGTTTTGGGATGTTCTGGCTTTGCGTTGGCGGAGACGGGGACGTTGATCCGCCGATTTCGTCTGGCTGGGCTTTCGCTAGTCTTGGTGGCGATGACCGCCTGCGGCCGAGCGGACGAGGGCTTCCATCTCCTGCCGCTGGTGGCCGCGAAAAGCTATGCGGTTGCCGCGGACGAGACTCCCGAGGGGCTTTCGTTTCCGCGCGCTCCCGAGCTGCGCGAGCTGGAGATCGATCACGAGGAGCGGCCCGTGGTGCTCACCTCGGCCGCGGCGCCCTGGTGCTGGCGCGGCCGCGTCCCTCCGGGAGCGCGGTTGAACGCGGGCGTTCAGACCTTCTCGGTCGCCTGGAAGACGATCCGTGCCTTGCGGGTCACCGTCTCCGCGCGGGAGGGCCGCACCCGCGAGATCCTGGAGGTCGCCTCCACCACCGAGCGCGCGGAGCCGCACTGGCTCGATCTCGAGGTCGATCTCTCCCGGTTCGCCGGCCGCGAGATCACGCTGGAGATGGCTGCCACCCTGGAGGGCCTCCCGCCGGACCGCCGCGAGGACAACGTCGTGGCGTGGGGTCCGGTCCTCCTCTCCAGTCTGCCCGAACGGACCGAGCAGCGTCCGCCCAACGTCCTGTTCATCCTGGTGGACACCCTGCGGCACGATCACCTGACGCCCTACGGCTACACCCGGCACGACACGAGCCCCGAAATCAAGCGCTGGCTCGCCGATCCGGGGGTGGTGGTCGAGAACGCCTACAGTCAGGCTCCGTGGACTCTTCCCTCGGTCATCTCGTTCATGACCGGCCGGCACCCGGGGGAGCTGGTGGGCACCGATCTCGCCGCTTTCGGCATCCCGGATGACGTCAAGCCGCTCGCCGCGCGGATGGCCGAGCTCGGGTACCACACGGGCGGCTTCGTGGCCAATCCGACCCTCCACGCAGGCGCCGGGTTCGGGAGGGGCTTCCGCACCTACTTCGCGCCGCCGGCCAACGTCGAGTGGCTGAGCCGCCATGCCGACGACGTAAACCGCCACGCCCTGCCCTGGCTGCGCGCCTTCCAGCGCCGGCCCTTTTTCCTGTACGTGCACTACATCGATCCGCACGATCCGTACGAGAACCCGGACATGATCGACGGCCGGGCCTTCTTCATGCCGGGCTACAGAGGGCCGGTGGCGGGTGGCTGGATCCACGGGATCTACACCGGGAACCTGGAGGTGCCTGATCCGGCGCGCGATATCCCCTACATCGAGGCGCTCTACGATGGCGAAATCCGCTACGTGGACCGCCATATCGGGGCGCTCCTCGCGGCGCTCGATCCCGAGGTCCTCCAGAACACGCTGATCGTCCTGACCGCCGACCACGGCGAGGAGCTCCACGATCACGGGGGATGGAAGCATGGGCAGACGCTCTACGAGGAGCAGATCCACGTTCCTTTGATCTTCCGCTGGGACGGCCGGATCAAGGCGGGGACGCGGCTGTCCGGGACCGCGCAGCTCCTGGACTTAGTGCCGACGCTGACCGCCGCGGCGGGAGGCAAGGCCGATGCGAGCTGGGACGGGATCAACCTGCTGCCGGCGCTCACGAAAAGCGCCGCCTTGCCGCGCCGCCCGGCGTTCGCCGAGGGGCTGAGCGGAGGGCCGCTGCGCGCCGCCGCCGTGCTCGACGGCCGCAAGCTGATCCTGTTCAACCGGGAGGAGCCTTTCCAGCCGGGCGACGGTCTCCAGGAGCACCTCTGGAAATTGGACCTCGGCCGGCTAGGGCGCGCCGAGCTCTACGACCTGACAAAGGACCCGGGCGAGCGCCGGGACCTGGCGGGGACGGACCCGCAGGGGGTGGGCAGGCTGGCGCCGGTGATTCACAACCAGCTCGCACTGGAGCTGCCCGGCCTCTGGGTTCTTCAGGAGGGGGGACTGGCGGGGCTGCCGGCCGGCTCGCGTCTGAGTGGTAGCATCGTCTTCGAGCGTCCGCCGAGCGGCTGGAGCCCCTACTTCCTCGGGCCCGAGGATCGCGTCGAGCTCGCCGGCACCCGGCTCCGCTTCGACCTGACTGGTGCGCCGGGGGACAAGGGCCTGCGGATCGACGGCGACTTCGGGCGGATCGCCGCGGTCGAGGCGTTCCTCGATGGCCGGCCGCTCCCGGCGGGCGGGGTGCGGCTCGGAGCGAACGCCGCCTACGCGGGCGGGACGGTGGCTCCCGCGGTCCTGCGCTCGCCGCGCTGGCCCTTGTCCGGATCAGGAGGGACCGGCTCCGGATCAACCGGCTCCGGATCAACAGGGTCCGCCGGGTCGGCATCCGCAACCCGGTTGCGGCTCTGGATGTACGACGGGTCGGGCGCCGTGGACCGGCGGACCACGGCCGATCCGGAAACCGAGAAGGGCCTGCGCAGTCTGGGATATATCCAGTGAAACGAGAGAGTGCTCTGTTATCCCCCCCTGGCTGGAGCGAGCGGGTACGCGCCGCGAGCGCCCTGGTGCTCGCGCCCCATTTCGACGACGAGGTCCTGGGCTGTGGCGGGTTGGTTGCCCAGCTCGCCGCGTCCGGCGCCGCCGTGCGTGTCCTGTTCCTGACCGACGGCAGCGGAGGCGCCGAGGAGATCGCCGACCGTGCAGCCTACCGCGACCGCCGCCGCGAAGAGGCGGGCGGTGCCCTGGGCGCTCTGGGCGCCGCGGGCATGGACGTTCTGGAGATCCCTGACGGAGCCCTGGACCGGCATTTGGACGCGGCCGGGGAAGGGATCCGCCGGGCGGTCCTGACTCTGCGCCCCGAGATCCTCCTCGTTCCTTCTCCTCTGGAGATCACGTCCGATCACCGCGCCGCCTTCGCCGCCGTTCACCGGCTCCTGGCGCCGCTGCGCGATCCGGTGCAGCCGGGGGACGAGCCCCTGCTGGGCATGCGCGTGCTTCTGTACGAGGTCAACCATCCCGGCCACCCCGATCTCCTCGTCGACGTCACGGCCGAGCGGGAGCGGATCGAGGCCGCGATGGCCTGCTACGCCAGCCAGGAGGAGCGCCACCCGTACCTGAGCGCCGGCCTGGGGCTGCGCCGCTGGCGGACCCTGAGCCTGGACCCGGGCGTGGAGCTGGCGGAAGGCTACCGGCGCCTGCGGCCGGACGACTTCACCACGCGCAGCCCGGCGCAGCTCATCCGCCACCTCGGCGGCCTTCCGGAGGTGAGCGAGGTCCTCGAAGGGCCGCTCGTCTCCGTCATCGTCCGCACCCGCGACCGGCCGGAGCTCCTCGCCGAGGCCTTGGCGAGTCTCGCGGACGGAGAGTACCGCCGCGCCGAGGTGGTGCTCGTCAACGATGGCGGCTCTCCACCTGCGGTGCCGCCGGACTATCCGCTCCCCACGGTGCGGGTCGACCTGGCGGAGAGCCGCGGGCGTGCCGGGGCGGCGCAGGCTGGAGTGGCGGCGGCGAGCGGCGAGTACGTCGCCTTTCTCGATGATGACGATCTGGCGGCCCCCGAGCACCTGGCGACCCTGGCCGGGCTGGTCCAGGCGGCCGGGGTGCGGGTGGCCTACACAGACGCCGCGGTCGCCGTCTACGAGCTCGATGCGACCGGAGGCTGGGTCTGCCGCGAGCGGCGCCTCCCGTACAGCCGCGACTTCGATTCGGACGTCCTCCTGATCGACAACTACATCCCGTTCAACACGCTGCTCATCGAGCGCGCCCTCTTCGCGCAGGCAGGCCCGTTCGACGCGACGCTGCCGTTCTTCGAGGATTGGGATTTCCTGATCCGGCTGGCGGCGATCACCCCGTTCCACCATCTGGCCCGGGTCACCTGCGAGTACCGCCACTTCCGCGGCGGCGTCCACCACGTCTTCGGCGAGCGTCCGCGCGAGCGGGGGGACTTCCTGGAGGTCAAGGCGCGCGTCCTGGCCAAGCACGCGGACCGTCTCCGGCCGGACGTTCTGGCGCGGGCGGTGGACACGCTGCGCGCCGAGATCGTCAACGAGCGTGAGGGGCGGGCGAGCGCCGAGCGGGAGGCCGTCTCCCTGCGCGGCGCGCTGGCCGAGACCCGAGGCGAGCTCGACGCGGTGGCGCGCCAGCGCTTCCTTTGGGAGGAGCGATTCCATGCCCTCAACGGTGAGCTGGAAGGATTCCGGGCCGGGCACGCGAAGCTGGCCGCCGAGCTCCAGCGCCTCTATGACGAGGAGCGGGCTCTCCGCTCGGCAGTCGACGACCAGACGGTGCACCTGGGGCGCACGTATGCGGAGATCGAGCGCCTGAACCGGCTGATTCGTGAGATGGAGGCCACCCGGGCCTGGCGCCTTCACCAGCGGCTGCAGCGGAAATCATGACAATTGCCCTTGTCTCCAGCGAGCCGGTCCGGCCGCGCATGGCGGGGATCGGCATCCGCTACCTGGAGCTGGCCCGCCGCCTGCCGCGCTATGGGATCGAGGTCGTCCTCATTTCTCCGGCCGAACCCGAAGAGACCCGGAGCCTGGGCCTCGACGTTCCGGTCCTCCGCTTCGAACGCGGGCGCCTGCGCGAGATCCTGGGCGACTGCGCCGCCGCCGTGGCCCAGGGGCAGCTCGCCAACGACCTGGTCCTCGAATGCCCGCACCTGCCGGTGGCCATCGACCTCTATGATCCCTGGCTCGTCGAGAACCTGAGCTACGTAGCGAGTCTGGGTTTCGATCCCTGGCGCAACGACCACGCCACCTGGGTCCTTCAGATGTCACGCGGCGATTTCTTCCTCTGCTCGTCCGAGGAGCAGCGGAACTACTTCCTGGGCTTCCTCACTGCTCTGGGGCGGGTCAATCCGGAGCGGATCGCCGAGGATCCCGACCTGACGACCCTCATCGCGCCCGTGCCGTTCGGAGTGCCGGACGAGCTGCCGCCGCACCGGCCCGTGCTCGATCCTCCCGCTCCAGGCGAGCGGCGCCTCCTGTTCGGCGGGCTCTATGACTGGTACGACCCATGGACGCTTCTCTCCGCCCTGGAGCGGCTCGAGCAGCGGTCCTGGACCCTCCTGCTCATCCGCAATCCGAATCCGGGCAGCACGCCGCAGCGCCTCCTGGGCGAGGTGGAGGCGCGCTGCCGCAAGCTGGGCTGGTGGGGGAGCCGCGTGCGCTGCATCGACTGGGTGCCGGCCGACCGGCGCTACGACCTGCTGCGCGACGTGGATCTTCTGGTCGCGCCGCACCGGCCGAGCCTGGAGACCCGCTTGTCGCTGCGCACCCGCTTCCTCGACGCGATGGCCGCGGGCTGCCCGGTGGTGACCAGTGCCGGCGGCGCGATGAGCCGGATGCTCCGCGAGCACGGCGCAGGGTGGGTGGTGCCGCCGGGGGATGGCGAGGCCCTGGCGCTCGCCCTGTCCGAGGCGCTGGAGGACGAGGAAGCCCGCGAGCGGAGCCGGGCCGGCGCCCGCGAGCTTCTGCGCGGCTTCGCCTGGGACCGCGCTCTGGAGCCCCTGGTGCGCTTCTGCCGCGAGCCGCGGATCGACGCGGCCAAGGAGCGCTGGGTGGAGCGGCGGGAGACCGCGGCGCCGCCCGATCCGCTCCCCTTCCGGGCGCGGCGGAAGCTCCGCCGCCTGCTGGGCCCCCTGGGAAGACCATGATCCGCAACGTCTCCGTCGCCCTCCTCTCCTGGAACGGCCGGCAACACCTGAAGACCTGCCTGGAGGCTCTCGCCACCCAGCGCGATCCGGGGGTCGACTGGGAGATCCTCGTCCTCGACAACGGCTCGACCGACGGCACGGCCGACTGGATGCGCCGCGAGATCCTGCCGCGACACCCGCGCGTGCATCTGATCGAGAGCCCGGTGAACCTGGGCTTCTGCGGTGGCAACAACCGGCTGGTCGCCGAAGCCGCGGGGGATGCGGTCGCCTTCCTCAACAACGACACGCGCCCGCGGCCGGAGTGGCTGGCGGCGCTTGTCGACGCTCTGGCCGCAGCGCCGCCGGACGTGGCCGCGGTCTCGGGGAAGATCGTCGACTGGGCCGGCGAGCGCCTCGACTTCGGCCGCGGTGTGATGACCTTCGACGGCCACGCCTTCCAGCTCGACTTCCGCCGGCCGCTCGACCGCGCGCGGGTGCCGGCGGCGGGGGAGGAGCTTCTCTTCGCCTGCGGCGGCAACATGCTGATCCGGCGCGAGAGCTTTCTCGCGGCCGGCGGTTTCGACGAGAGTTATTTCGCCTACCTGGAGGACGTGGACCTGGGCTGGCGTCTCTGGTCCGGCGGCGAGCGGATCGTCTTCGTGCCGGACGCGGTGGTCCACCACCGCTCCAGCGCCACGAGCGACCTGCTGGGGCTCTACAACCGGGGTTTCCTGTTCGAGCGGAACGCCTTCCTGACCGCCTTCAAGAATTACGAAGCAGGGATCTGGGAGCGGATCATGCCGGCCCTGCTGCTGACCGTCCTCTCTCGCACCCAGACCCTGCTTCTGGAGAACAACCCCGGCGCGGAGATCCTGCGTCTCGACCCATATGCGGGCCACATCGCGAACACCGCGCTCGCGGGAGCTGCCGAGCCGGCCGCCTCCGCCGTGCCGCAGCTGCCACCGATCACCACCTGGGAAGGATTCCGTATCCGCTGGAAGGGGTACGGCCCCTGGGATCTCCTCCGGCGCGGCCTCCGCAAGCTCGGTGCGCGTCCCGCCTCCGCCTCCGGATCAGCCGGCCCCGAGCCGCCGCGACTGACCGACGAGCGCACCATCGCCCAGCTCCGCGCCCTTTCCTGGCTGCTGGGGAACCTGGACCGCGCCGCCGCCTGCCGCGAGGCCGTGCAGAAGCGGCGGAAGCGCTCGGACCGGGAGATCTTCGAGCGCTTCCCGCTCTATCTTGTCCCAACCTATCCAGGCGACCACGCGCTCTTCAACAGCTCGGGCTTCCAGGTCTGCTTGCCGGCGGATCTGCCGCTGGTGCGGGGGACGTTGGCGGAGGTGATGGAGTGGGGCGGGTAACGGGGTCCGCCGTGCCGACTCTCTCCCCATGGAGTAAGCTCTCTCCATGGCGTACGAGGTCTCAGTCGTCATCCCGGCCTTCAACCGGCTGGAGGTCCTTTCGGAGGTGCTCCAGGCGCTGGAGTTCCAGCAGGATGCTCCACCATTTGAGGTCATCGTGGTGGACGACGGCTCGACGGACGGCACCGGCCATTGGCTGCGCAGCCGCACGTTCCGTCTCCCGCTGCGCGTCCTGACCCAGGAGAACCGGGGACCGGCCGCGGCGCGCAACACCGGGGTGATCGTCGCCCAGGGGCAGTGGGTGGCCTTTCTGGGGGACGACACCGTCCCGAGCGGTGGATGGTTGGCGGCCCATCGCGAGGTCCATCGGCGCCATGGCGACAGCCCTCAAGTGGCCGTGATCGGCTACACTGGATGGCATCATCGCATGCGCCTCAACCCCTTCCTGCGCTACATCAACGAGCACGGGCTCCAGTTCGGGTACGCCCTGATCCAGGACCCGGAGGACGTCCCGTTCAACTTCTTCTATACGTCCAACCTGTCGCTGCACCGCGATCTGCTGCTCGCCGAGCCCTTCGATCTGCGCTTTCCGTACCCTGCGTGGGAGGACATCGAGGTCGCTTACCGCTTGAAAAAGCGAGGGATGCGGCTCGTGTACGAGAAGGGAGCCACCGTGGCGCACGACCATCCGACCGACCTGGCCCGCTTCGCCGTACGGCAGGAGAAGGCAGGCTACTGCGCGGTCGTCTTCTACCGGCTCCACCCGGAGCTGGGGCCTTTCCTCGGGATCGGTCCCGAGGGGCCGCCGCCCCTTCCGCCGGAGCCCCCCCAGAGGTGGCGAGAACGCCTGGTCCGCGCCTTGCAAAATATTCCGGTGAGCGTACCGAAACTCTGGGAAGAGGTGCTCCGGTACCATTACATTCGAGGGCTTCATCGCGGGTGGACCGATGTCGGTCTTGCCACGGTGTCGCCGAAGGAGGACGTCCATGACCCTGCGACGAGCAACCGAACAGCTTCGTGAGGTGGGCTCGCTCCCGCTGCTGCTCGCCGTGCTGTTGATCGCGACGAGCGGTGACCTGTCCGCCCAGGACCGTTCGCGATCCCGTTCCAATGATTCTTCCGACCATGGATCGCGCACAGCCGTGCCGCGCTCCGAGAGCGCTCCGCCGCGCGCGTCGGCGCCTTCCGCGCCGTCGTCGCCGCCGCGCTCGGCCTCTCCTTCCTCTCCTTCATCCGACTCGGGCTCGGCTTCTCCGTCGTCGCCGTCGCGTCGCCGGGCCATCCCCGGCTCACCTGGTGAAGCGCACCGCCAGCCGCCGTCCCGCGACCGCTACGATTCGAGCCGGCACGGCGGCGGTGGGGACTGGTACTACCGCAACTACTATCCCCGCTGGTACCGCTCCTACGGACCCAGCTGGTGGTGGACGCCCTATGGATACTGGGGTTGGGGCTGGTGGCTGGGCGACAACTACTGGCCGTACGACCCGTACTACTACGGCGACCCGTACTACCGCGACCGCGGCCGCCGGTCCTATGGCCGCGATGACGTCGGCGCGCTCGATCTCGACATCAGCCCGGGCCGCACGCAGGTCTACCTGGATGGCCAGTACATCGGCACGGTCGACCAGTATGACGGCTTCCCCACCTACCTCTGGTTGGACAAGGGGACCTACGACATCGCCTTCTATCTGGACGGCTACAAGACGCTGGCCCGGCAGGTCTCGATCTACCCGGGCGCGGTGATTGACATGGACGACCGTCTGGAGCCCGGCGAGTCGGTCCGCCCGGAGGATCTCGTTACCAAGACCCATGAACGGCGCGACGACCGGTTGCGCTACGAGCGGGAGCGTCGCGAGCGGATCGACCGTGATGGAGACCCGTACGACCAGGACGACCGCGGCTGGCGCGACCGCGTCAGCCGCGATCGGGAGGACCGCCGCGACCGGGGCGAGGAGATCGAGATCGAGGATCAGGGTGGCCGGACCGAGCAGGGGCGGGTACGCCTGGAAGTCGAGCCGGACGACGCTTCGATCTATCTCGATGGCAAGTTCGTCGGGACCGCCCGGGATCTCGCCAGCCTCCGTCGCGGCCTGCTGGTCGAGCCCGGCAAGCACACCGTCGCGGTGGTCCGTCCGGGGCGTGAGAGCGTGGAGCGCGATTTCGAGGTCGATGCGGGCGAAGACGTCGACCTGGAGATTGAGCTCGAGACGGCGGATCGATAGGTAGAAGGAAGACTGCGGAGTCAGAGAGCGGGTCCGGCGACGTCCAGAGCATCCTCCCGAGTGCGAGCATCGCGCCGCCGGCCCGTCCCCATCTTGTCCCTAAAGCAAGAGGCATGCCGAATTCGCCGCTCCAGCGGCGTGTCTCTACTCCTCCGGCAACGTCTTTTTGAGCTCTTCAGCCAGGGTCTCCAGGTGAGTGGCCTGGCTGAGCCGCTCTACTTCGTGGTCCAGCTCCGATTCGGGGATGCCCAGGTGCTCCGAGATCCTCCGCAGGTGCTGCAGGAGCTTGGTCGTCTCCTGCTCCGCGAGCAGGCTGATCTGCAGGTTCAGGTGAGCCCGCTGTGAGGACAGGCGGCTCATCCGGTTCTGGCTCAGCAGGACGAAGATAGCCAGAAAGACCCCCTCGGCCGAGACGATCAGGGTCAGGATGCCGAAAGGGAACGGATCGAACGGCTCAACTCCCGGAATCAGGCCGAGGTTGATCGAAAACCAGGCGCCGAATCCGATCGCGTGCGCCACGACGAAGCCCAGGCTGCCCATGACCCGGGTGAAGGCGTCTCCGATCCTCTCGGAGAGTGCCCGGTGCTCGATCGTCTCCTGCTCCAGCTTGGCGATCGTGCGGATGTTTTGTTGGGCCGATTCGGACGTCGCCCGTGCGCTCTCTACTTCGACGACCTCGGCCTTTGGGATAGTGCTTTTCATATCATCGCAGGTGCCCTGCGATCCGCATGCCCGATCCTTTATCCGAACCGGCCCGTGATGTAGTCCTCGGTCTGTTTCTTCATGGGATTGATGAAGATCCGTTCCGTCGGGCCGTACTCGATCAGCTCGCCCAGATAGAGGAAGGCGGTGAGGTCGGAGACGCGCGAGGCCTGCTGCATGTTGTGCGTCACGATCACCTGCGTGTACTGGGTCTTCAGGTCCTGCATCAGCTCCTCGATGCGCGCCGTCGCGATGGGGTCGAGCGCGGAGCAGGGCTCGTCGTATAGCAGGACCTCCGGCTCCACGGCGATGGCGCGCGCGATACAGAGGCGCTGCTGCTGGCCGCCCGAGAGGCTGAGAGCGCTATCGTCGAGCCGGTCCTTGACCTCGTCCCAAAGCGCCGCCCCTTGCAGGCTCTTCTCCACGATGTCGTCCAGGTCGCGCTTGCGGTTGATCCCCTGGATGCGCGGACCGTAGGCGATGTTCTCGTAGATCGACTTGGGGAACGGGTTCGACTTCTGGAACACCATGCCGATCCGCTTGCGCAAGGCGTTGATGTCGATCCGGGGGTCGAAGATGCTCGTGCCGTTGAACACGATGTCTCCCTCGATGCGCACGCCGTCGATCAGGTCGTTCAGCCGGTTGATACAGCGCAGCAGGGTCGACTTGCCGCAGCCGGAGGGGCCGATGAAGGCGGTGATCTGCTTATCGGGGATCTGCATCGAGATCTCCTTGAGCGCCTTCTTCTCCCCGTACCAGAGCGCGAGCGACTCGACGGAGAGGATCGGGTTCTTGATGTCCGGCTCCAGGGCCGGGTTGCGTTCCCGCTGGAGGGTGTCTGCCGTCATGGCCTCTCCCATGGTCCCATTCTCTTCGTTCAAACGGCGCTGCCGGCGTACTTGCGGCGCAGGTGGTTGCGCAGCCCGATGGCCAGAAGGTTCATCAGTGTCACCACGGTGATCAGGAGGAGCGCCGTGGCGAAGACGAGCGGCGTGGTCGCCTCGACGTTGGGGCTCTGGAAGCCCACGTCGAAGATGTGGAAGCCCAGGTGCATGAACTTGCGCTCCGGGTGGAGGAACGGCGGCCGGCCATCCACCGGCAGGGTCGGCGCGAGCTTGACCATGCCGACGATCATCAGCGGCGCCACCTCGCCGGCGGCGCGGGCCATCGCCAGGATCATGCCGGTCAGGATACCGGGCGCGGCGGCCGGAATGACCACTTTGCGGATGGTCTCGAACTTGGTGGCGCCGAGGGCGAGCGAGCCTTCGCGGACGATGCGCGGCACCGCGGCCAGACCCTCCTCGGCGGCGACGATGACCACCGGCACCGTCAGCAGGGCGAGCGTCAGCGCCGCCCAGAGGATGCCGCCCGTGCCGAACGTGGGCGTGGGCAGGGCCTCGGGATAGAAGAGCCGGTCGAGCGATCCGCCGATCAGGTAGACGAAGAAGCCGAGGCCGAAGACGCCGAAGACGATCGACGGCACGCCGGCCAGGTTGTTCACCGCGATCCGCACCAGGCGGACGAGGATTCCCTGCTTGGCGTACTCGCGCAGGTAGACGGCGGCGAGCACGCCCAGCGGCGCCACCGCGAACGACATCAGGAAGACCATCATCACCGTGCCGAAGATGGCCGGGAAGATGCCCCCCTCGGTGTTGGACTCGCGCGGATCGTCGACGACGAACTGCCAGATGCGCTTGATCTGCAGGCCCAGCTTGCCGGGCACCCCGAGGTCGTCCGGCCGGATCGCCGAGACAATGCCGCCGACCGGGATCTCCTTGGTCTCGCCGCCCGCGGTCTGCGCCACGAGGGTCTCGGCCATCAGCGTCTCGCGCATCTTGAACAGGCGGTCCGCGAGGCGCTGGTACACGGCTTCCTGCGCGGCGATCTCCTGGTCGATCTCGGCCTTGCGGCGTGCGCGTTCGACCGGCGGGACCTCTTCGAGGTCGAGGCGGCGCTGGGCGAGGCGGAGCCGCTCGATCTCGGTGTTGATGTCGCCGATGTCCCCTTTTTCGAGGTCGCGGATGCGCTCGCGCTCCTCGGCCTTCTGTCCGAGAAGGACGCCGAGCTGCTTCCAGGCCGCCTCCGGCCCCTGCGCCAGCACCTTGTCGCCGCGGCGGATCTCGCGCAGGTAGCCGTGGAAGTTGCCCCATTCGAGGCGCTCGAGCAGTACCGCGTCCTTTGGCTTGCGCTGGGAGGCGACATCGGCGCGGTCGATCCAGGCGAAGTCGAGGCCGGCGACGTCGCGGTTGCCGATCTTGACGCGCAGGCGGTCGGCCGCCGGGGTCTCCGGCGTGGCGGGGAGGATCTCCTCTTCCCAGATCTCGCCGAGGTGCCTGGTCCCGTCCTTCAGGGTGAATTCGACGAGGTCCTCCTGCCAGAAGTAGCCGAAGCCGTTCCAGAGCAGGAGAGAGAGGATCGCAAGGACCAGCAGGATGTTGAACGCGAGCGCGCCACCGCACAGCCAGGTGAGCGACTGACCGAGGAGCTCGGACCAGCCGCGGTCACCGCCGTAGAGCGACGCGGTCTTGACCTTCGACCGGGAGGACAGGAGGGCCGGCGCGCCAGCCCTTGCGGGCTCCACGATCGCCGTTGGGGACACAGGGGAGCTCATGTCATCTCTCCGCATGGCAGATCAGAGTTGGGAGAACCGCTCCCGCAGCCGCTGGCGGACCAGCTCGGCCACGGTGTTGACGAGGAACGTCAGCACGAACAGCAGCAACGCGGCCAGGAAGAGCGTGCGGTAGAGCGTGTCCCCGTGCGGCGCTTCCGGGATCTCGACCGCGATGTTGGCCGAAAGGGTCCGGAAGCCGTTGAACGGGTTCCAGTCCATGATCGGCGTGTTACCGGTGGCCATCAGGACGATCATGGTCTCGCCCACGGCGCGGCCGAAGCCGACCATGACGGCGGAGAAGATGCCCGGCGACGCGGTCGGCAGCACCACGCGCGTGACCGTCTGCCACCGGTCGGCGCCGAGAGCGAGCGAGCCGGCCACCAGATTCGAGGGCACGTTGGTGAAGGCGTCCTCGGCGATCGCGAAGATGATCGGGATCACCGCGAAGCCCATGGCGAGCCCCACCACCATCGCGTTGCGCTGGTCGTAGGCGAGCCCGGTGGCCGCCTGCAGCCATTGCTGGAAGCTGCCGCCGAACGCGAGCCGCTCGAAGGGGTTCTCCAGCGCGAAGCAGAGCCAGATCCCGAGCGCCAGCACGACGACGAAGCCGAGCGCCTCGGTGCCCAGCGGGAAGCGCCCGCGGAAGGCGCGCGGCAGCTTGCTCCAGGCCCAGCCGGCGAGGAGCACGGACAGCGGCAGCACGAAGACCGCGAGGACCAGGGCGGGCACCGCGCTCTCGATGCGGGGCGCCAGCCAGAGGCCGGCGAGGAAGCCGAGCACGACGCTGGGGAGCGACGCCATGATCTCGACGAGTGGCTTGACGTACCGCTTGTAGGCCGGATGCATGAACTGCGAGACGTACATGGCGCCGAACACGCCCAGGGGGATGGCCAGGAACAGCGAATAGAACGTCCCCTTGAGCGTGCCGAAGAGGAGCGGCGTCAGCGAGAGCTTCGGCTCGAAGTCGTCGCTTCCGCCGGTCGACTGCCAGACGTAGTCCGGATGGTCATACCCCTCGTACCAGACCTTGCCGAAGAGGGTGCGCCAGGTGATCTCCGGGTGCGGGTTGCGGATGTCGAGAGACATCAGCGTTCCATTCCCCGCGAGGAAGGCCCCGTCGTCCTTGGGGGTGATCACGACGACGGTGGCGTCGGCGAGCGGCGGCGCTCCGGTCCACAGGGTCCGGTGCGAGGTGGAGTAGTAGAGACCGAGCTGCCGGTCGCCCAGCGCCATAAACCCTTTGCGGCGGGGGGACGGCGCGATCCGCCGCACCGCGCCGGGCTGCGCCGGGAAGTCGCGGATACGCGTCAGGCGCGCGGGCTCGTCCTCGGTGTCATTTTGGTTACTTCGGGAGACCGGCATCCAGACGCTGAGCGCGCCGCTCTCCTGGCCGACCACCAGCGAGCGCCCGCCGATCAGCAGGCTGAGCGCGGTGATCGGGGAGATCCCCGCCGACGAGGCCTGGACGTCGCCGATCTGTCCGTCCTGGAGGCGCCACCAGAGGATCTCGCCTCCCGCGGTGCCGCCGAAGAGGCTCTGCTGGCTCTCGTCCAGCACCAGGTGGGTGACGTTGTACGGAACCTGCACCGTCGCACGCTCGGTCGACTCGGTGGTCTCGCCAGTCATCTCGTTCGCGGCCGTGGAGCGGCGGACCACTGCGATCGTGCCGTCGGCGAGCGCGGCGGCCGCGGTGGCGCTGCCGTCCTCGTTGATCTGGGCGGCGAAGCTCCGCAACGGCTGCCGCTGGGGATCGAGCTCCAGCACGACCGGATCGGCGACCGCGGGAGCCACGACGCGGCTCTGGCCCTCGAAGCTGACGCCGAACGTCACCGGAGCGATCACCACACGGCCGTCGCGCGTCGAAGCGGTCAGCGCCGTGCTCCCGGGAGGCACCTGCATCTCGACGAGCTCGGCGCGGCCGGAAGCGGCGAGGAGGTCCGCGGTGGCCACGAGCCGGCCGTCGCTCAGCCGGGTCACGCGGATGCGGCCGTCGCCGCCGAGCGCGGCCACGTGCGTCCGGTGCTCATCCGAGAGGAGGGCGCCGGCGGGGGGGCCTGGCAAGGCGAGCCGCCGGCCCGCCGCGACCTGGGCCGGCGTCAGGAGCGGCCACACTTCGAGCAGGATGAACAGCAGGATGCCCAGGATGCTGACGATGATCGCGAGCCCACCCGCGGACACGACCCAGCGTGCGACGCGGTCTGCGACGAGTCGTCTGCGAGGGGTCTGGCCGTTGCTCACAAAATCTCCTTTTTTTGAGACACGAACGGCCCGGGCGCCCCGCGAAGGTGCCCCGGGCCGGATCCTACAGAAGCCGGGTTCCTACTTGAGCTTCGCCAGCTCTTCCTGGGCCGTATTGACGCGCAGGGGGAGGAAGCCGTCCTTCACGACCACCTGCTGCCCCTCCTGCGACAGGACGTACTTGATGAACTCGCGGACGATCGGATCGACCGGCTTGTTGGGCGCCTTGTTGACGTAGACATAGAGGAAGCGGGAGAGCGGATACTTGCCGCTGTAGACGTCCGCCGGGTCGACGCTGAAGAACGGAGCGCCGGCCTTGGCCGCGATCTTGAGCGGCTTCACGCCGGAGGTGCGGTAGCCGATGCCGCTGTAGCCGATGCCGTACTGGTCCTCGGTCACGCCCTGGATCACCGAGGCGGACCCCGGCTGCTCCTTCACCGTGTCCTTGTAGTCGCCCTTGCAGAGCGCGTGCTCCTTGAAGAAGCCGTAGGTGCCGGACGCCGAGTTGCGGCCGTAGAGGCTGATCGCCCGGCTCGCCCACGGCTGAACGCCCGCCTGGCCCCAGTTGGCGATCGCCTTGCCGCCGCAGGCCCGGCCCTTGGAGAAGATCGCGTCCACCTGCTGCATGGTGAGCTGCTGGAGCGGGTTGTCCTTGTTCACGTAGACGGCCAGGGCGTCGATCGCCACGCGGATGGCCGTCGGCTTGTAGCCGTACTTCTTCTCGAACTCGTCGATCTCCGAGTCCTTCATGGTGCGGCTCATCGGGCCGAGCTGCGAGGTGCCCGAGATCAGCGCCGGGGGAGCCGTGGAGGAGCCCTTGCCCTCGATCTGGATGCGGACATTCGGATACTGCTTCTGGAAGCCTTCCGCCCACAGGGTCATCAGATTGTTCAGCGTGTCCGAGCCCACCGAGCTCATGTTGCCCGAGACACCGCTCGTCTTCTGATAGGCCGGAATCCCCGCATCGACTTTCACCGCCTGGGCGAACAGGCTGCTCCCGCACAGCGCCGCGGACAGCGCGAACGAGGCGACCTTGAGACTCTGCTTCATCTCACTCTCCTTATCTTCAACAGGTTGAACCAATTCTTGTGCGTTGCTTGCGGACGACGGACTGTCCGGGTGTCATCACTCTCGCAGGTGGGTTTGGCAGAGAGCCGACCTCCTTGTGACAGCGGCGTGACGAAGTGCCGGGGCGCGGAAGACCCCGGTGGCTGTTGCAGGGCTGTCACAGGCCCGTCGCAGCATCGCGGGGCGGCCCTCCTATGCTCGCGCCGAGCTTGTCAACTGAAGGTCATTCGTCAGAGAAAAGGAGAGCTTCGAATGCGCAGATCAGCTACGCTCCGGGCTTGTCTCGTGGCGCTCGTCATCGGGCTGCTGGCCGCCTCCGCCGCCATGGCGCAAGTGGCGGGCCTCTACTATCAGGAGGTCGAGAAGGACGGCCGCATCTACGTCTTCAACACGCCGGAGAAGTACCAGTCGTGGCAGGACAGCGGCGACATGGGCACGGCGATCACCTTGATCTCCCGCGGACCGAACGGCGAGACCGTGGTGGCCGAGAACGAGACGGCCGCGGACCTCTACTTCTTCAAGCACAACCTGCCGGGCTATGAGCGGCCCACGCCGAAGGCGGGCACCCCCGAGTTCGCGATCAGCTACAAGGACGGCAAGACCACGATCGACACCAAGGCGGCGAAGATCAGCTTCCAGAACCGGTTCCAGGGCCGCTACACCCTGCTCGACCCGGAGGTCGGCGACTCGGTCGGCTCGATGCGCATCCGCCGCTTCCACACGATCTTCGAGGGCACGGTCTACAAGGTGTGGAAGGCGAAGCTGCAGGTGAACTGGACGGGCACGGACACGGTGACCGACGTCACCCAGAGCGGCACCACGGTCTCCCGGGCGCGCATCCGCGGTCCGGTGCTCGACGACGCCGAGATCCAGTGGGCCAAGTATCCGCTGGCCACCGTCTGGGTCGGCCAGGGCAAGATCTTCTTCGGCCGCCAGGAGCTGACCTCCGACACCCGCCTGCAGTTCGTCGATCGCTCGATCGCCTCGGAGCGCTTCGCTCCCAAGCGCGACCAAGGCCTCGCCCTGATCGGCCAGGACCGCCTCAAGCACTTCGAATATCAGGTCGGTGTCTACAACGGCAACGGCCCGAACCAGGCGGCCAACGACAACAAGGACTACGCACAGGCCGCCCGTCTCGTCTGGACGCCCCTCGGCGAATTCAAGCTGGAGGACAGCTCGCTGGACTATCCCGCCACGCCGCTCGTCGCCATCGGCGGCGCCGCGTTCCTCAACACGACGGGCACCGGCACCGGCGAGCGGGACGTCGAACGGTACGGCGTCGAAGCGGCGTTCAAGGTGAAGGGTCTCAACATGGTCGGCGAGTATTACACCGAGACCGTCGATCCGATCGTCGGCGCGAACGCCGACACAGACGGCTGGTACTACCAGCTCGGCTACCTGTTCCCCAACAAGAAGTTCGAGCTCGCCGGCCGCTACTCCTTGATCAGCCCCGACGTCACCGGCCCCAGCCGCGATCAGACGGAGTCCGGCGTCGCGGCCAGCTGGTACTTCGACAAGCACGTCCACAAAATCCAGGCCGACTACCGGAAGCTGGAGGACGACTTCCGGAACAGCGAAGACAACGAATTCCGCGTTCAGCTCCAGCTCGTCTTCTAGACGGCAGACCTCGCCGCCTTTGGAGTTCGGGGGAGCCGCGCGGCTCCCCCTCTTTTTATGCGGTGCCGATGTCCCGGGTGAGCTGCTGGAGGCGCAGGGGCTCGATCTTCTCGAAGGGCAGATTGCAGAACAGCTCGATCCGCCGGGCGAGGACGCGGGCCGCTTCACGGAAGGCCGCGTATTGCTGATCCTCCGGACCTTCGACGGCGGCGGGATCAGGCAAGCCCCAGTGGGCGGTGACGGGCTGGCCGGGCCAGATCGGGCAGCTCTCCCGCGCGTCGTCGCAGACCGTGATCACGAAGTCGAACGGCATGTCCCGGAGCTCTTCCCAGGACTTGCTGCGGGCGTCGCTCGCGTCGACCTTGTAGACGTCCTCAAGGATCCGCAGGGTCATGGGGTGGACCTGCCCCTTGGGATGCGAGCCGGCGCTGTAAGGCTCGAAGCGCCGGGGGGCGGTCTTGCGCAGAAGGTACTCGGCAAACACGCTCCGCGCCGAGTTGCCCGTGCAGAGGAAGAGGATCTTGAGCCGCTTCTCGCCGGAGACGGGATCGGACATGGAGATCAACCCCGCGAGGGGGGGCCGGCCATGGAGTGGCGGATGTCCCGGCCTTCGACGTAATAGATCACGTCCTCGGCGATGTTCGTCGCATGGTCCGCGATGCGCTCCAGGTTGCGCGAGATGAGCAGCAGGTGGAGCGCGCGGCTGACCGTCTTGGGATCTTCGATCATGTAGGTCAGCAGCTCGCGGAAGATCTGCTTGTAGAGGCCGTCGACCTCGTCGTCCGACTGGCAGACCTCGGTGGCGAGCTGGACGTCCCGCCGCACGAAAGCGTCCAGGCTGTTGCGCACCATTTTCTGCACCAGCTCCGAGAGGTGCGGCAGGTCGATGTAGGGCTTGAGCGGCGGCTGATCATTGATCTGTTCGACCGACTGCGCGATGTTGACCGCCGAATCGCCGATCCGCTCCAGGTCGCCGTTGATCTTCATCACCGCGACCAGAAACCGGAGATCGACCGCGGTCGGCTGCTTGCGACCCAGAATGCTGTGGCACATTTCATCGATTTCCATCTCGAGCTGGTCGACCTCGCGGTCCCCCTCGATGACCTCGGTACACAACCGCGCGCTGCGCTCCAGCAAAGCCCGCGTCGCCTTGGCGGCCATCCCCTCCACCATTCCACCCATCCGCAGCAACATCTGCCGCACTCGGTCGAGATCCTGATCCAGGTGTCGTTCCATGACCATGAACATTCCTTCCTCTTGCGGCAGGCATCTTAACCCCTCGGGGAGGGTGAGCGAAAGGCGAAAACGCCCGGTCCTGTGACAGGTTGCGGGCGGCTGTGTGACGTTTCCTCGACAGGCTCGGGGATGGAAGGACCTAAAAGACTTCAAGGACTCAAAGGACGAGAAGCCACGCCGGATCCGGCCGCCGCCGCATCCTGGTTGTCTTTGCTGTCCTTGTCGTCCTTTATGTCCTCTACGTCCTTTATGTCCTTTGAGCCTTTTTCAACCGTCCCCCGCCCCAGTTCCACCACCGCCCACCCCGGCGGGCACCAGAACCGTACCGGCATCACCGACGTGCCCACGCCCGGGTTGATGTAGAGGGGCGTCGTGCCGCGCGCGTTCGGCGCGGGGAATTCGAAGCGGCCGAAATCGTAGTAGGCGCCCAGTGTGTTACGCGTGGTCAGGGCTCCGACGAACGGCAGGCGGACTTGGCCGCCGTGGGTGTGGCCGGCGAGCACGGCGTCCAGGCCGCGGTGGGCGGCTTCGATCACTACGTCCGGCGTGTGCGAGAGAACCACGCGCGGCGTGCCCGGCGGCACGTAGGGGCTGCGGGCCAGCGCCATCGCCAGGCGCGTGCCGCGCGCTCCCTGCCGCCAGCCCGGCGGCTCCGTCCGGCCGGTGAGAGGCGCCTCGAGCAATGCCTCGCCCCCGGCTCCCGTGACTTTCAAATTGCGGTAGAGGACCGTCCCGCCACCCCAGCCCCAGAGGCCGACCGTGCCGGATTCGACGCGGAAGCGCGAGCGGTCTTCCGCCCGCGCCTGCCATTCCCGCGGCTCCCGACCGTCCGCGGGCCAGACCCGTGCCAGGAGACGGACGGCGCCGGGCTCCACCTCGGTCCGCAGCCGCACCCGGTACCAGCGGCCCGCCTCGGGCTCCACTCCGGTGTCGACTTTTCCAGTGAGCGTGGTCCCATGCGCCACCAGGACGAACGAGCCGGGCCCGCCATCCTCGGCGCGGACCCGGCGCAGGCGGTACATCCGGTCCTCGCCGAGCACGTACCGGCTGTGCACGATGAGGCCGGCGCCCACGTCCGTGTGCTCGATCCAGACGTCGCAGACCACGTCGGTACCGCTCCAGGCGAGCGGACCCCCCTCGTCCGCCAGGCCCGCCGGCTCCGGGTCCCAATGGGTATAGAAGTTGATGAAGGGCGCACCCTGCCGCGCGCCATAGATCCACTCGCCCTTGCGGCGGAAGGGGTGAAACGGTTTCGGCCAGCGCTTGCCAAGGTCGTCGAGGCCCACCTGCTGATTCAGCCCGAGGAGCAGGATGCCGCCGCCGGGACCGATCCGCCGCCCCTCGTTCGACAGCCACTGCACGCCCGCCTGGTCGAGGCGCGCGATCACCTCCCCCTGGTGCTCACTGTGCCCCTGGACCGCGATGACCGGCGCGATCCGCCGCAGGGCGGCCATGAACGCCGCGGTGGCATCGAGACGCCGGGCGAGACGCTCCGGCTCGGGCACGTCCCGGATCACGTCGCCGCTCACCAGGATCACGTCGGGCCGCGCCGCCCGGACCTCGCCGAGGAGCCGGCGGAGCAGCGGCCGGTCGCGCACGACGTGGAGGTCGCTCAGATGGACCGCGCGCAGCCGCGGCGCCGGCAGGTCGATCCGCACGTCGGCCCGCAGCAGGAGGACGCGAGGCTCCAGCCAGAAGGCATCGCCCAGCCCGAGGGCCAGGACGAGGACGGCCGCGGCGGTGAGGCCGCGGTACCTCAGCAGGCCGCGGAGGAACCTCACCAAGGTTGCCGTGTCCGCGCGGGCTCCGGCGGCGGCTGTCGCCGCCCGCCACCCAGCAGCAACAGCAGCAGCGGTCCGGCGATGAACCCGCCGATGTGCGCCCACCAGGCCACCCCGCCCGCTGCCGCGTCCACTGCCCGGAGCGACGAGACGCCGGAGAAGACCTGGAGGAGAAACCAGATCGGCAGATAGACCCAGGCCGGAATCTCGATCAGGCGGATGAAGAACAGGAACCAGACCACGGTGACGATGCGGGCCCGCGGATGCAGGAAGAGATAGGCCCCGAGCACGCCCGAGATCGCGCCGCTCGCGCCGATCGCCGGGACGGTCGACAGCGGGCTGAACCAGGCGTGCGCGAACGTCGCGGCATAGCCGGCCAGCACGTAGAAGAGCAGAAAGCGGAAGTGCCCCAGCCGGTGCTCGACGTTGTCACCGAAGACCCAGAGGAACAGCATGTTCCCCAGGAAGTGCGCCCAACCGCCGTGCAGGAACATCGAGAGGAGGGCGCTGCCCACGGCAGTGGGGATGCCTTCCGTCGCGACCTCGGCCGGCACGAACGCCGCCGACATCAGGAAGCCTTCCAGCCGCTGCCCCAGGGAGAGCTCGTAGAAGAAGACCAGGGCGTTCGCAGCGATCAACAAAACCGTGACGACCGGCGGGGAATGCCGCGGCAGGCGGTCGTGGATCGGGATCATTGCCGGGACCGGATCCGATGCACGCGCATCAGGTTGGTCAACGGTTTGTCGCGGATCGGGTGGCCCATCAGGATCACCACCCGGTCTCCGGGGCTGACCTCTTTGGCTTCCAGGAGGCGGCGCTCCACCTCCTGGACGACGTCGTCCAGCGTACCCACGTCCGTGCTGGTGACGAGCGGCCGCACACCCCAGACGAGCTGGATCTGCCGCGCCACGCTCTCCTCCGGCGTGAAGGCGACGATCGGCGCCACCGGCCGGTACCGCGCCACGAGCCGGGCCGTGAAGCCGCTCTGGCTGAAGGCCACGATGCGCTTCACCTCGAGCTGATCGGCGGCGTAGACGGCCGCGGCCGAGACCAGGTCCGGTATCTCCAGGGTCAGCTCCTCTTCGTGGTGCGTCGAGGGGTCCATCTCGAACGAGCGGCGGGCATGCGCATGGCCGAGGGGCTGGAGCGTCGCGGGCCGGGCTCGCGTACGGGCGTACGCCTCGGTCTCCTCGATGATCCGCACCATGGTGCGCACCACCTCCACCGGGTACTTGCCCATCGCGGTCTCGCCCGAGAGCATCAGGACGTCGGCCCCGTCGAGCACGGCGTTCGCCACGTCGGTCGCCTCGGCGCGGGTCGGCCGCGGCTGCTCGATCATCGATTCGAGCATCTGGGTGGCCACGATCACCGGCTTGCCGATCCGCCGCCCGGTGGCCACGATCCGCTTCTGGTGGACCGGCACAGTGTGGAGCGGTACCTCGACGCCGAGGTCGCCGCGGGCCACCATCATGCCGTCCGCGGCCTCGGAGATCTCGTCCAGATGCTCCATGGCGGTGGCGCGCTCCATCTTGGCGACCAGGGGGATGCGGCCGCCGGCCTCGGTCACCACCTGGCGGATCGACTCGATGTGCGCGGCCTCGCCCACGTAGCTCGCGGCCAGGTAGTCGGCCCCCTCGCGCACGGCGAAGAAGATGTCCGACCGGTCCTTCTCCGAGATCTCGAAGGGGAGGTTGGTATCCGGCAGGTTGATCCCCTTGCGGGTGCGGATCGGGCCGCCGTTGATCACCTGGGCGCGCACCCGGTCCCCCTTCTTCTCCTCGACGCGGAGCTCGATGAGGCCGCTGTCGATCAGCACGCGCTCGCCCGGCTCCAGGTGCTCCAGGATCTCGGCGTCGACCGGGAGCTCCACGTCCGAGGCCTGCGGGCCGAGGGTGACCGTCTCACCCGGCTGCAGGGTGCGGCTGTCGCCCGGAATCCGGCCCAGGCGATAGCGCGGACCCATCAGGTCCATGACGATCGGCAGATGGCACCCCTCCTCGTGCGCCACGCGCCGCACTCGCTGAAGCGTCTTGCCATGCTCTTCCTGGGAGCCATGAGAGAGGTTGAGACGGAACAGGTCGACGCCGGCGCGCACCAGCTCACGGAGGACGTCCTCCGGAGTGCTCGCCGGCCCCAGGGTGGCCATGATCTTCGCGCGTCGCTCCATGGGGCGCAGTATATCCAGCCTCCGTGCCAACCCTGTGGCGCGTGGTACCATTTGCCTCCCCGGCGGCCCGGCAGGACAGGGCCGTCCGGTTCCCCCAGAATCCGATCACCGAGGTTTTTTCCATGTTCGACGGTCTCCAGAACAAGCTCCAGGACGTCTTCAGCCGCCTGAAAGGCGAAGGCAAGGTCACCCCCGAAGCGCTCGACGCGGCGCTGCGCCAGATCCGTCTGGCCCTTCTCGAAGCCGACGTGCACCTCCGGGTCGTCAAGCCGTTCGTCGACCGGGTCCGCGAGCGCGCCCTCGGTCAGGAGGTGATGGAGAGCCTCACTCCGGCGCAACAGGTGGTGAAGATCGTCCGCGACGAGCTCGCCGCTCTCCTTGGCGAAGAGGGGGCCGAGCTCCGCCTCGACGGCCGCCCGGCGGTCATCATGCTCTGCGGCCTCCAGGGCTCGGGCAAGACGACCACCGCCGGCAAGCTGGCCAAGCGCCTCAAGAAGCGCGGCAAGCATCCGCTTCTCGTCGCCGGCGACTTGCAGCGCGCCGCCGCCGTCGAGCAGCTCAAGCAGGTCGGTCGCGGGGTCGACGTGCCGGTGCTGGAGCCGGACGCCGGAGAGACCGTGATCGCCCTCGGCGAGCGCGCTCTCAACGTAGCCCGCCAGCGTGGCCACGACGTGGTGATCATGGACACCGCCGGCCGCCTCCACGTGGACGAGGCGCTGATGGACGAGATCCGCTGCCTCGCCGACCGGATCAAGCCGCACGAGACTCTGTTCGTGGCCGACTCGATGACCGGCCAGGACGCGGTGAAGAGCGCTGAGCAGTTCTCCGCCTCCCTGCCGCTCACCGGCGCCATCCTCACCAAGCTCGACGGCGACTCGCGCGGTGGCGCGGCCCTGTCGATCCGCACCGTGGCGCGCGTGCCGATCCGCTTCGTCGGCATCGGCGAGAAGGCGGACGACCTCGAGCTCTTCCACCCCGAGCGCATGGCCTCGCGCATGATCGGCATGGGCGACATCCTCTCGCTCATCGAGAAGGCCGAGCGCGGCCTCGACGCCGACGAGACGCAGCGCCTCGCCCAGCGCATGGTCAAGAACCAGTTCACCCTGGAAGACCTGCGCGACCAGCTCCGCCAGATCCGCCGCCTCGGCCCTCTCGCCTCGGTCATGGAAATGCTCCCGAAGGTCGGTCCGCTCAAGGGGCTCGACACCTCGAGCGTCGACGAGGGAGGCCTGCGCAAGGTCGAGGCGATCATCAATTCGATGACCCCCCACGAGCGCAACCGGCCCGACGTCCTGAACGGCAGCCGCAAGCGCCGCATCTCCATGGGCTCCGGCACCTCCGTCGCCGAGATCAACCGCCTCCTCAAGCAGTACAAGCAGATGCAGAAGATGATGAAAGGCGTCCAAGGCAAGTGGCTCCGCCGGGCGCTGGGCAGCGGGGCGGGGGCGCGGGGGTAGAAAGCGCTACACCGTTGAACGGGAGATGCTTCTCGTTGAACGGTCGGCAAGTACTTGGTCACGGGAGAGGTCTCCCGTTGAACGTTCATACAGAACTTGCTCACGGGGGAGCTCTCCCGTTGAACGGGAAAGGTCTCTCGTTGAACGGGAGAGGCTTCCCGTTGAACGGTCGTGCAGTACTTGTTCACGGGAGAGGTCTCCCGTTGAGCCGTCGTGCAGTACTTGCTCACGGGAGAGCCTTCCCGTTGAACGAGAGAGGTCTCCCGCTGAACGGGAGAGGCTTCCCGTTGAACGGGAGAGGGTTTTGGTTGAACGGTCATGCAGAGCTTGTTCACGGGAGAGGCTTCCCGTTGAACGACCGTGAGCTGGGGCGTTACAGTCTGGCTCCGGCCGCCTGAGCCCTCGCTTCAGCTCTCCACGAGGCTGGCGAGGATGTCGGCTGAAGAAGAGGCGGTGGCCGACTGGCGGAGAGCGGATTCGAGAACGGCAGGGTCGTCAGAGTTGGCGAGGGCGGTCCGCAGGCCGTCGTCGACCGCGAGGCCGCGGCCCAGCAAGACCGTGACGATCGCCTTGCGCAACCCCTCGATCTCTCCCTCGGCTCGGACCTCTTCCAGGCTGGCGTAGCCCTGACGCTGGAGGAGGTTGCGGAAGATCACCCGGCGCGCCGCCTCGCGATCGTAGAGGGCCTCCACCGGCACCGGATTGGCGAGGATTCCTGGCGCTTCGAGCTGCTCACCGGGGTTCGCGATGCGCAGCCTCTGGCCCGGCTGGTGTACGTCCACCCGCCGCGGACCGGTCAGCCGCACCACCCAGACATAGCGGGTACCGGCGGCGAAGCCGGCGTAGAGAGTCCCCGAGCCGGGATCGGACGGCTCCGGCGACCCTCTATGCCGGCACCCGCGGCTTCGGGCTGCGGCGCAGCACCGATGGCGGAGCGACCTGGGTCGAGCTCCGTGCCGAGGGCGCCGTCCGCCCCGAGAACCAGGCCCCCCGCTTCGTCTTCGGCCTGTTTGCCGATCCCGCGCGCCCGAACGTCCTCTATGCCTCGGCCGGGGGAGCTCTGGTGCGCGTCGATCTGTAACTATCCCCCGCCTCAGGTGTATGGGTAAGGTGTAGAGCGAGAGGACTTGAACCTTGACCGACGCCATCGAGCAGGACCGGGGATTCTGGCGGGCCGCGTATCAATCCCACGCACCGGCGGTGCTCGCTTTCCTGCAGCACCGCCTGGGACGGCGCGAAGACGCCGAAGACCTCCTCCAGGAGACCTTCGTCCGGGCGATCCGCAGCGGCTCGTTCGACGGAGACAACCTCCGCGCCTACCTGCTGCGCACCGCCCACAACCTGTGGGTCAACCGGCGGCGGCGTCCGCGTCTGGTCGTTCCCGCAGGCTCGCCGGGGGGAGAGAACGATGCCCCTTTCGCCGACGTGCCGGCGGAGGCGGCCTCCCCCGAGCAGGAGGCCTCCTGGAGCGCCTTTCGCCAGGAGCTGCAGCGCGTCCTCGCGGGCTTGAGCGAGCCGCACCGCCGGGCTTTCGAGCTGGGCGCTCTCGAACAGCACAGCTACGACGAGATTGTCCAGATGACCGGATGGAGCTTGCCGCAGGTCAAGGTGAACCTCTACCGCGCCCGGAAACGGGTCATCGAAGAGCTGCGTGAACACTTCCCACAGGCCATCAGGGGAAGACGGCCAGGAGCAGACCATGAGCGATTGTGAGACCTACGAGATGTCCATTTCAGCCTTGGCCGACGGCGAGCTTCCCGCGGAAGACCTGCTGCCGACCCTCGATCACCTCGCGGAGTGCCCCTCCTGCCTGGCTTTCTATCGCGACCTGCGCGCGCTCGCCGCGGCTCTCCCCGCCGCCGCTGCCGAGCGGGCCGATCCCTTGACTGCGCCGGGAGAGGCCCCCGAAGAGGTCTGGCGCCGCATCGAAGCGGCGGCGGCCCCCGCGCTGCCGCGGACAGGGCGTGTTCGGCCTTGGGCGATGCGCCTTGCCGCCGCCTTCCTTCTCGTCGTCGGCCTCTGGGGAGCCCTCGCCGCCGTGCGCTCTGTGCTGGGCCCGGCGGGTGCGCCGATCGAGATCACTCTTGGGGAAGACCGCGGCCGGATGACCGAGCAGCGGTTCGTCGACCTCACGGTCGAGCTGCTCCGCGCCGACTCCCGCTATCACCAGGAGATGCTCCAGGTCCTGACCGCCGTCGACGAGCGGGACGGGCGGCAGGAAGCTCCCGCCGACTACGACGTTCCGCTCCCGGAAGGGGACGACGGTGTATCCGACGACTGGCGGCCGGCGCGGGGGGCGCGCCGGCTGCTGTCCTGACGGCTGTCCTGACGCCACTGGATTTCAAAAGACTCGTTCCGAAAGGACTTTGCTATGAATTTCACATTGCGAAAGACGTTGCCCGTGGTCTGTCTCCTGAGCCTCGGGTTGCTCTCTGCCGCGAGCGCGACCGCCGCTCCGGCGCGGGACCCCCGAGGCTTCCTCTACGGCCGGATCACCACCCGCAGCGGCTCGGTCTATGAGGGCCGCCTCCGCTGGAACAACAAGGAAGAGGCGTTCTGGGGGGACTTTTTCAATACCGGCAAGGAGGACCTCCCGTATCTCAAATACCTTCCGCAGAAGGAACAGCGGCATCGGAAATCGATCGAGATCTTTGGCATCCCTATCGGCATCAGCCATGGGGAGGACGATGGCGGCCGGCAGCTCGTCGCCCGCTTCGGAGACCTCCGCCGCATCGAGGTCAAACGGGGCGATGACGCCACGGTCATCTTCAAGAGCGGCACCCGCTACGAGGTGAGCGGTGGCTCGAACGACATCGAATCCGACACGGAGATCACCGTCTGGGACCGCGGCGCCAGTGAGATCCAGGTGCGATGGAGCGAGATCCGCACGATCGATTTCCTGCCGACGCCCGCTAACCTGGCCGTGCCGGTCTTCCGTTTGCGCGGCACGGTCCACACCGAGGACGGGAGCTTCCGCGGCTATATTCAATGGGATCAGGATGAGTGCCTGTCGAGCGACGAGCTGGATGGGGAGACCCGCGATGGCAAGATGTCGCTTCCTATGGGCGAGATTCGATCGATCGAACGGCGGAGCCGCAAAAGCTCGAAAGTTGTTCTGCGGGACGGCCGCACCTTTACGCTCGAGGGCAGCAACGACGTCGATTCCTCGAACCGGGGGATCTACATCCACGATTGGCGATTCGGCCGGGTGCTGGTCAACTGGGACGCTTTCCGCCGCGTCGACTTCGATCCGCCCGGCGACAGCGGTCCGGCGTACACCGATTTCCATCCCGGCCGTCCCCTGTTCGGCAAGGTGAGCACCGTGCAGGGCAAGACCTACCGTGGCCGCCTCATTTATGACATCGACGAAGCGGAGACCATGGAGCTCCTCAACGGCGAGCGGCACGACATCGAGTACAGCATTCCCTTCGCCCGCATCGCCTTCCTCCTGCCCGAGAGGGCGAACTCGAGCCGCGTGGTGTACAAGGACGGCAAGGAGCTGAGGCTGGAGGATTCCGCCGACGTCGGCCGCGACAACGCCGGGGTGCTGGTCTTCGAAGGAGGGCAGAAGACACCCCGGTACATCCGTTGGGAGGATGTCCGGAGGATCGACTTCGAGGATCGATGACTACTCGGGCGTCGAAGGCACGGCGAACCTGGAATCGTCCACCGCGACGTTGTGCCGGACCTCTTCGATGTTGCGCGTCGTTCCTAAATGGTTGTCGTCCAGATAGGAGGTCCGCACGGTGAAGGGGAGCTTCACGCCATCCACGTCGCGGTAATCCTCGAAATCGGTCACCTCCGGATCCAGGCCCAGCGGCATTTCGGTCAGGACGACTCTCCGCAGCAGGAGCCCGCTCTCGGCATCGAAGAACAGCCGCTCCTTTTTACCGTCCTGGTTCAGCGCCTCGATCACGTAGGCTTCGTGGCCGCCGAGCCTTTCCTCGCCGGCGACTTCCATCTTCGAATATTGCTCCTTGAGCTTGAAGTCTTTGGAGAAATCGGCCTGCCGTTTCATCCGTGCCACATCCTGGCTGCTCAGCGCGCGCTGCCCGTCCGGGGTCTTGATCCAGCCGTCGTCCCCGTTGAATCCCTGCTGGATGATGCCGCCCGGCGACGTGATGATCGCCAGGAATTTGTCCGGTGATTTCTGATAGATCTCCAGCGACCAGGTTTCCCCTCGGTTGATCATCGCGGCCTTGGGGGTTCCGGAATTGACGAGCTTCGGCCGCAACATGGACATCCGGGTCACGCGCGTCTGGATCTTGTCGACGGCGGCCTTGCCTCCGAGGGCCTGCTGGTACTTGTCGATCAACTGATCGACGCCAGGCAGGGGCTCGGCAAGCTTGGCTTCCGGATCTGCCCTCGTCGTCTCCGCGAAGGCGCCCTGCTCTACGGAGGGAATCGAGATGGGCTTCGTGCGACCCTGGTGACAGGTGTTGCAGGTCACGACGGTCCGGCCGCCGAAGCTCGCCTTGTTGAGATCGAACGTCATCCGGATGTGCTGGCGGGCCGTCTGCTTGGCCGGCTTGTCATCCATCCAGTATTTGCCGTTCTCGGCCACGTGACAGTGATCGCAGCGGACGCCGAGCGAAGACCTCATGAAGTGCATCACCGGCATGAGCTGCGACTCGGGAAGGCTTTGGAGGACCTGGATGTTCTTGAAGGCCTTCTCGGCCGTCTTGTCCTTCCCGGCTTCCTGCGCGCCCGCGGCCGCGCCGAGAAGGGCGAGGGCAGATCCGCAGACGAAACCGAGACGGCTGATGCGCGAGACGGGATCTTTCATGATCAGGCTCCTCAGCTGTTCATCTCGAAAGCCTCGGCGAGCAGCTCGTAGGACCGCAGCCGCTCGGCATGATCATGGATCCACGTGGTCACCATGATCTCGTCGGCCTCCGTGTCGGAGATGATCCGCTCGATCTGCGCGCGGGCCTTCTCGGGGCTCCCCACGACGAGGAGATCCCGGCGCTGGCGGACCGCGGCGCGCTCCTGCGGGGTGTACGCATAGGCCAGGGCCTCCTCCGGGCTTGGGAAGGGAGCGAGACGGCCGCTCTGGAGGTTGGCCCAGGAAAGATCGAGCGACGCGGCCAGGTACTCGGCGAGCTCGTCCGTCTCGGCGCAGACGACGGAGACGGCCACGATGGCGTGCGGCGCGGGGAACATCTCCGACGGCTCGAAGCTCTCGCGGTAGGCGGAGAGCGCCGGGGCCGCCGGAGTCGGGCTGAAGTGGCTCGCGAAGGCGTAGCCCAGGCCCGAGGAGCCCGCGAAGCGCGCGCTGGCCCCGGTCGAGCCGAGGATCCAGATCGGCGGGAGCTTCACGTCATTGGGGATGACGTGGACCGACGCGAACGGGTGCTCCGGCGGCAGAGCCTCGTGCGACAGCGCGAGGAGCTCCGCCAGGTGTGCCGGGAACTGCTCGCCGTCGAACGAGCGCAGCGCCCGGACGGTGACCTGGTCCGTGCCCGGCGCCCGGCCGATCCCCAGGTCGATGCGCCCCGGATAGAGGGCCTCCAGCGTGTGGAAGCTCTCCGCCACCTTGAGCGGCACGTGATTCGGCAGCATGATGCCGCCGGTGCCCAGCCGGATCCGCTCCGTCTGGGAGCCGACGTGCGCGATGAGGATCTCGGGCGCGGAGCTGCCGATGCTGGGCAGGTTGTGGTGCTCGGCGAACCAGTAGCGCACATAGCCGAGGCGATCCGCCAGGCGAGCCAGCTCGACCACCCGGCGCAGCGCCTCCGGGGCGGTCGTCCCCGAAGGAATGGGGACCAGGTCGAGGACGGAGAGGGGGATGGGGCGCTGCATGGAGGTCATTATGCCCCGCGGCTGCGGCTGTTTGCCCTCTCGACCACTCCCTGCTACAATCCCTCTTCTTTGCGCCGGCCCCGTTCGGTGGGGCGGTGGAGTCTGTCCCCTCTCATCCTGTGGGACACCCTGAGAAACCTCGGAGGTTTGGAAAATGCTGAAGATTCGGCTGCGCCGCATGGGCGCCCGGAACAATCCGTTCTACCGCGTGGTCGTGTCGGACTCGCGCAATGTCCCGACGGCGTCCGCGCTCGAAGAGATCGGCTACTACGACGTCACCAAGAACCCGGCCCAGGTGAACATCGATACCGCGCGCGCAGAGCACTGGATCAGCAAGGGCGCCCAGGTCTCGCCGACGGTCAAGCGGCTGCTCGATCAATCGGCGAAGGCGGCGAAGAGTGCCTGAGATGGTCGAAGACTTCGAGGAGCTGGTACGCCTGTTGGTGGACCAGCCCGATGAAGTGGAGGTCACCGAGATCCCGAGCAAGCGGGGCGGTGGCATCTTGGAGCTGAAGGTCGCGCCCGACGATCTGGGGAAGGTGATCGGCCGGCAGGGTCGGACCGCCCGCGCCCTGCGCACCCTGCTGGAGACCTATGAGGACCGGCGCGGGGTGCGCTATGAGCTCGAAATCCTCGAGGACTGAGCGCGCCGACCTCCCGGAACGGGTGACGGTCGGCCGCGTGCTCCGGCCGCACGGCGTCCGTGGCGAATTGGTGGTGGCTGCGCTCACGGACGTGCCCGGGAGGTTCGCTCCCGGAAATACGCTCCTGATGACCCGCGAGGAAGGGGGGCCGGCCGAGCCGGTCGTGGTGGAGATGGAGCGTCCGCACAAGACGGGCGTGGTCGTCCGCTTCGCCGGCGTCGAGGACCGCGACCAGGCCGAGGAGCTGCGCGGGCGCTGGCTGGAAGTCGAGCGCTCGCAGGTCCCTCCGGCGCCTCACGGGACCTACTACCACTATGAGCTGCTGGGCTGCCGCTGCTTCGACGGCGGACGGGATCTCGGCGAGGTGGTGGATCTGGCCGAGGACGGCGGCGGGTTGCTCCTGATCGTCGCGGACGGTGAGCGCCGGGTGCCGATCCCGTTCGTGGCCAGCTTCCTGCGGGAGATCGACGTGGCCGCCGGACGCATCGAGCTGGAGCTGCCGCCGGGTCTGGTCGAGGCATGCGCGTCCAGGTCCTGACGATCTTCCCCGAGCTGTTCGCGCCGTTCCTGCGGACCAGTCTGGTGGGCAGGGCGATCGAGAAGGGGATCCTGGAGATCGGGGTCCACGACCTGCGCGACTGGACGGAGGACCGCCATCGGAGCGTCGACGACGAGCCGTACGGCGGTGGTGGCGGGATGGTAATGACCGCGCCCCCATGGCTCCGCGCGGTGCGCGGGCTCTCTGGTGAAGCGCGGCCCTGGCGGGTGCTGATGTCGCCGCAGGGCGCAAGGCTGGACGACGCGAAGGTGCGCGAGCTGGCCGGCCGGGGGGATCTGATCCTGCTCTGCGGGCGCTACGAGGGGATCGACGAGCGGGTGCGGAGGACGGTGGTGGACGAGGAGGTCTCAATCGGCGACTATGTGCTGTCCGGGGGGGAGCTCCCGGCGCTGGTGCTGATCGAGGCGCTGTCGCGGCAGATTCCGGGAGTGGTCCAGCTCGCCGATTCGGTGGAGCAGGACAGCTTCCGGAACGGCCTGCTCGATCACCCGCACTACACGCGGCCGCCGGTGATCGAGGGGCTCGAAGTTCCGGAGGTGCTGCTCTCGGGCAACCATGCGGCGATCCGCCGCTGGCGCGACCTCGAGGCCCTGCGGGCGACGTGCAAGAAGCGGCCGGACCTGCTGGAGCGTCCCGAGGTGCGGGCGCGGCTGACGAAGGAGCAGGCGCGGGCGCTGGAGGAGATGGAGAGGGAACCCTCACCCCCGGCCCCTCTCCCGCAAGCGGGAGAGGGGTGAACAGCAAGAAGGTCTTCGCTTTGCTCCCCTCTCCCGCTTGCGGGAGAGGGGCCGGGGGTGAGGGCCAGCAGGCCGGCGAGGTTGATGAGACTCTGATGTGCCGCCGGGCGGGTTGCGCGGCGATGCTGAAATAGAAATAATGACGGAAAACGTCCCCCCAGGCGGGCTCCGTCGGGTTTGACGAGGTGAGCCATGAACGTGTTGGACCAGGTCGAGAATGTCTATCTTCGTAGTGGAATGCCCGACTTCGCGCCGGGGGATACGGTGCGCGTGCACGTGAAGGTGAAGGAAGGGGACAAGGAGCGCATCCAGATCTACCAGGGCGTGGTGATCGCCCGCCGGGGCGGCGGCACGCGCGAGACGTTCACCGTCCGCAAGATCTCGGGCTCGATCGGCGTGGAGCGCATCTTCCCGATGTGCTCGCCCACGGTCGACAAGATCGAGGTCGTGCGGCGCGGCAAGGTGCGGAGAGCCAAGCTGTACTATCTCCGCAATCTGCGCGGCAAAGCGGCGCGTATCGAAGAGCGGCGGGACGACAACCGCGCCTGAGCGAGACGCGCCTGACCGGAAAGGAGTCGCGGTGCCCAGGGCGGCGACGCCGGCAATCCCGGCGTTGATGGACCTTTTTGCCGAGGCCTATCGCCTCCGCCTTCTGCGGGGGCTGGAGGACCTGCTCGCGCGCTGCGGCTTCTGCCGGGTCGCCGGGGTCGACGAAGCCGGCCGCGGCTCGCTCGCCGGCCCGGTGGTGGCGGCGGCTGTCATCGTCGATCCCCGCTCTGCCATTCCCGGCGTGGACGACAGCAAGTGCCTGGACGCCGCCTGCCGCGAGCGCCTGGCGAAGGCGATCCGCGCCAGCGCCCTGGCGTCGGCCGTGGTGCCGATCCCCCCGGACGTGATCGACCGGATCAACATCCTGGAAGCGACCCGGCAGGCCATGCGGCAGGCCCTCGCCCGCCTGTCCCCGACTCCCGACATCGCTGTGATCGACGCCGTGGCCCTCTCCGGGCTCGGCTTCCCGTTTCTCCCCCTGGTGCGCGGTGACTCCGTCAGCTACGCAGTGGCTTGCGCCTCGATCCTGGCCAAGGTGGAACGCGACCGCATGATGGTGGAGCTCGACGGGCGGTACCCCCAGTACGGTTTCGCCGCCCACAAGGGCTACTGCGTTCCGGAGCACCTGCGGGCACTGGAGACCTACGGCCCCTGTCCGGAGCACCGCCTCACCTACGCGCCGGTCCTTCCGCGGGAGGCTCGCGGCTGATGGCGCAAACGCGCGAGCAGGTCGTCCAGGCGGCTGAGAAATACGTCGCGCGCGGCAAGATCGAGCCGGCGATCCGCGAGTACCGCAAGCTGTTGGCGGACCACCCGAACGACATCAACACGCTGAACCGCATCGGTGACCTCTATGCGCGCATCCAGCGCATCGACGAGGCGGTCGACTTCTTCACGCAGATCGCCGAGCAGTACACGGCCGAAGGCTTCTTCGTCAAAGCGATCGCGATCTACAAGAAGATCATCAAGCTCGATCCGACGCGGCTGGAGGTCTATGAGCAGCTCGCCGAGCTGTACCACAAGCAGGGGCTGGTCACCGAGGCGCGCACGCAGTACCAGGTGCTGGCCGACTACTACGTCAAGCACCAGAACGCGGCTTCGGCCATCGCCATCTACCAGAAGATGGTGCAGCTCGAGCCGGAGAACCCGACCTACCACGTCAAGCTGGCGGAGATCTATCACCAGCAGCAGCTCATCGAAAAGGCGATGGGGGAGTACCGCATCATCGCCGAGCTGATGATCCAGCACGGCCGTCCGCAGGAGGCGGCGCAGGTCTACGAGCGCGCTCTCGACATCGACAGCCAGAATCTCGGGTTCATCGAGGACGCCGTCTACAACCTCCGCGCGGCGGACCACGCGGAGGGCGCCGTGCATTTCCTCACGGTGGCCGTCGAGCGCAACCCTCAGGCCGAGCAGGTCGCCCGCAGGTTCCGGGAGGACCGCGCGGCGGCCCCGGTTGCAGCGCCTCCTGTCGCCGCAGCGCCCGAGCGGAACGTCGAAGTCGAAGCCGAGATCGAACTCGATCTCGACAGGGGCTTCGAGATCGAGGCCGAGCCGGAACCGGTTTCCTCCCCCGGCTTCGGTGCCATCCTCGAGGACGACGATCTCGATTTCTCCCTGGACGAGGACGACGGCGACGACCTGGCGCGCGCCATGGCCGAAGCGGCCGCCGCGGTCGGTGGAGATCCGGCTCCCGTAGTCGCCGATCCCGAGAGCGAAGAGATCGAGCTCGATCTGGACGACATGTTCGAGGTCGACCTGCCGGACATCGAGGAAGAGGAGCAGCCTTCCAGCCTGGTGAAGCCGCCGGCGGACATGCTCGGCGCGCCGGCGCGGCCCGCCTGGTCCCAGGAGGCGACTCCACTCCCCGGGGCGGCGTTCGCCGCGCCTCCGGCGGCTCCGGAAGAGAAGGTCGAGGAGATCGAGCTGGAGCTCGATCTCTACGATCCTTTCGCGAGCGTGGACCAGGCCGGATGGACCACCGAGACGCCGCCCTGGCTCGCCGGCGGAGAGGACCAGCAGCCGGCCGAAGTGGAAGAGGCCTCGCCGCTGGCCTTCACGGCCGCTCCCGCTTGGCAGGTCGAGGAAGAGCCGGCTCCGGCGCCTGCGGAGCCCGAGCGCGAGGAGGATCTCGACCTCGTCACCGAGGCCGAGGTGCTGGCCAAGTACGGTCTCGAAGACAAGGCCATGGAGCGCCTCAACGAGGCCCTCCGGCTGCGGCCGGACCACCTCCAGGCGTACACCCTGCTCATCCAGATCTCCCTGGAGAAGGCCCGCCACACCCAGGTCGTCGATCTGGCCAACCGGATGTCCGAGGCCGCCCTGCGCAAGGGAAAGATCGAGCCCTGGCAGAAGGTCCGGAAGAAGCTCGTGGACGCCGGCTATCGTCTCGAAGGGGACCATGTCGTCGCCTCGCCCCAGACGGCGCGCGCCACCGGCCGGCCCGCCGAGAAGATGGACGACCTGCTGCAGAGCATCCTCGGCGGGCCGACTCCCAAGACGCCACGCGCTCCGGCGCGGCCCACGGCGGTACCCCCGCCTGCGGCACCCCCGCCCAGCCCCGAGCCCGCTTTCCTGGAGCCGGAGCTGCCCGAGCTTCCCGACGACTTCATGGCCGAGCCGCTGCCGTTTGCGCCGCCGCCCGCCGCTCCGGCGCCGCCTCCTCCGATGGCTGCCGCCCCGTCGTCGGCTCCGGCTCTATCGCGCAGCGTCTTCGATCCGCTGCAGATCGGTGAGCTGGTCGAGAGCGAGGCCGAAGACTGGTCGGCCCTCGACGTTCCCGTGCCCGGCGCGGCGCCGCCGCGGTCCGTGACCCCGGACCACACGGCGATACTGGACGACACCGGCAGCATGAGCTGGCTCGACGAGGCGGACCGGCACCGGGACGAGAATCAGGGCGCCGCGGCGGAGCTCTTCGACGAGGAAGACGACTTCTTCGATCTGGCCGGTGAGCTCGTCGAGGAGCTGTCCCGGGAAGAGGTCTTCCAGCGCGACGGCGTGACGATCCAATCGGAGCAGTCGCTGGAAGAGATCGTCGAAGGGTTCAAGAAGGGCGTCGCCGAGCACCTCTCGCCGACCGACTACGACACCCACTTCAACCTCGGCATCGCCTACCGCGAGATGGGGCTGCTCGACGAAGCGATCGGCGAGTTCCAGCTCGCGGCCAAGGACGCTGGCCACCTCGTGCTCTGCTGCTCGATGCTGGGCCTGTGCTTCCTCGACAAAGGCCATCCCGAGCTGGCCATCAAGTGGTACCGCCGCGCTCTCGAAGCTCCTGGCTTGAGCGAGGAGGACCAGCTCGGGATGCTCTACGACCTCGGCAACGTCTACATGCAGACCGGCGACAACGCGAGCGCCTACAACACCTTCGCCGAGCTGTACGGGGTCGACGCGAGCTACCGCGACGTGGTGGCCAAGCTGGAGGAGCTGGCGCGGTAGCTCCTCCCCGGACGGGCTTCCCGCCATAGGTTGCAACTCCGGTCCGTACCCGATACCTTACCTGGCCATGAGCCACGGACACGACCATCGGACCCCGTGCGGCGTGGATGTCGCCCCGCGGAAGCGGGTCGAGGTGAGACGGGTCGATGAATGCCACTCGCTGGATGAGATCTTCAGCTCCTGCCTTCCGGCGTTCGGTGGGGCCTATCTGCGGCGCATCTACCGGATTCTTGACGAAGCGATCGGCGCGAGTTGCCCGCTCACGCTCGCGATCGCCGGTCCCGTCACGGTCTCGGGGCAGCATCAGGCCTGGCTGATCCCACTCCTGGAGGCCGGCTGGGTCGCATATCTCAGCACCACGGACGCGGTCTGCTACCACGATGGCCACCGCAGCCTGGACGAACACCGCGAAGGGCCGGTCTTCGAGGTCCCGATCTTCGGCGATGACGGAGCGCTCCGCGACGAGAGGACGATCCGCGTCACGGACATGGCGTTCGACGAGGACGTCCTGTTCCAGCAGGACCAGTTCATCACCGCCTGCCTGACCCGACCGGAGTTCCAGCGGTCGATGACCGGCACGGAGCTGCGGTACCTGCTTGGCCGGATCTACGCGTCGCAGGAGGAGGCCAACGGAGTCGCCCCGGGCCTGCTGTCAGTCTGCCACCGTCTGGCGATTCCCATCCTCGTCGGCGCGCCGGGGGACGGAAGCCTCTTCCTCAACTCGATGAAGCTGTGGGCGATGAAGCAGGCGGGGCTCATCGAGAGCTACGATTTTTCGCTGGACCTGCATGGCGAGGTCTTCGAGTCCTGCGCCTACCACTACTGGGGGCTCTTCGGCCAGCCGTCCCGGACGCTGGCGACCCTGGTCCTTGGCGGAGGGGTCCCGAAGAACTACAACCTGCAGCCCGAGCCGGCCCTGAGCCAGATCCTCGGCCTCGCCGGCGTCAGCGGGTACATGTTCGACGTGCAGATCGTCAGCGCACCGGTGACCGAAGGCTCCCTGTCGTCCTGCCCTCCGGCGGAAGCCGTCACCTGGGGCAAGGTCGATCGCGACTTCTACCAGAAGACGACGGAAAGCATGCAGGCCGACTATTCGATGATCATGCCGTTCCTGGTCAAGGCGCTCCTCGACAATCGGGAACGCTACGCCCGGCGGAAGGAAGAGATCGGAGAGGACGCTCTGTTCAAGGAGTCGCCGAAGGCCGCCGGCTATCTCCGCCCTCGTGAAGGGTATCGACTATTCGACCAACGCGACCGTCTCGTCGCCGAGCTCACCAGCAACGTCGAGAAGAACGGGGAGTGGCTCTCCAAGACGTTGAAATACCCCTTGGCGATCGACCGGCCGTAGGAAACACGCCGGGTGCGGGGCGCGCGGGCAGAGAGGATGAAGAACCCATGAGCACAACGATTACAGTCATCCCCGGCGACGGCATCGGGCCGGAGGTCACCCAGGCCACCCTGCGCGTGCTCGACGCCGCCGGGGCGGACCTCGCCTACGAGACCCAGCCAGCCGGCGCCGCGGCCGTCGAGCAGTTCGGCAAGCCGCTCCCGGACCATGTCCTGGAGTCGATCCGCCGCAACAAAGTCGCTTTGAAGGGCCCGATCGAGACCCAGGTGGGCAAGGGTTTCCGCTCGGTCAACGTCCAGCTCCGCCAGGAGCTCGACCTTTACGCCAATCTGCGGCCGTCGCGGTCGCTGCCGAGCATCGCCAGCCGCTTCGAGAACGTCGACATCATCGTGGTCCGCGAGAACACCGAGGGCCTGTACAGCGGCCTGGAGCACGTGGTGATTCCCGGCGTGGTGGAGAGCCTCAAGATCATCACCGAGAAGGGCTCCACTCGCATCGCGAAGTTCGCCTTCGACTATGCCCGCCGCCATGGCCGCAAGCGGGTCACGGCCGTGCACAAGGCGAACATCATGAAGCTTTCGGACGGCCTGTTCCTGGAGTGCTTCCGCAAAGTGTCCAAGGACTACCCGGACATCCAGGCGGAGGACAAGATCGTCGACAACATGTGCATGCAGCTCGTCATGCGGCCGGAGAAGTCGGACGTGCTGGTGCTCGAAAACCTCTACGGCGACATCGTCTCGGACCTCTGCGCCGGCTTGGTCGGCGGCCTGGGTGTGGTCCCGGGCGCCAACATCGGCGTCGAGGCGTCGATCTTCGAGGCGGTCCATGGCACGGCTCCGGACATCGCGGGCCAGAACCTGGCGAACCCGCTGGCGCTGATGCGGTCGGCGATCATGATGCTCTTCCACATGCACAAAGACGAGGTGGCCGAGCGGATCCGCCGGGCGCTCCGCAAGGTGGTGGTCGACCAGCGCATCCGCACCCGTGATCTGGAAGGCCAGGCGACGACGAGCCAGTTCGCCGACGCGATCGTCGCCGCCCTCCAGAACGATTCCGGATCGCCTGCTTGAGCGGGGAGGGCTTTCTCGTCCGGTCCGGGCAGCCCGGGATGTTCGGCGCCCTCCTCGACGAATACGCCCGGGCGGCCGAGGATCTCTGCCGGACGGTGGAGGCCCTTTCCGAGGATCGCTTCCTCCAGGAGCGCGACAGCCTGGACCCCGAAACCGCCTCGCTCCAAGCCGTCTGCTCGCACGTGGCCGGCTCGGCCTGGTCGTACGCTGAGTACATCCGGGCCGCCCGCGGCCTGCCGCCGGTCCCGCGTCCGTATCCCTACGTCAAGGATGCGGTCGCCGCGCCCGCCGCGCTGCGCCCGCTGCTGACTCTGGCGCTCCGGCATACCGAGACCACGGTAGACGGTTGCCCGACGACGCTGGGTTGGAATCCCTTCGATTCCAGGTCCGCTGGGGGCCGGTCTACGACCCCGAGATGCTCCTGGAGCACGCGATCGTCCACCTCCTGCGTCACCGCCGGCAGATCGAGCGCTGGTAAGACCTCTTGACATGAAATGATGTCGCGACTATCATTCATGCATGAATGAAGAGTCGCCCGCCCCTCTCGCTTTCCTGATGCTCGGGGCCGTCCATGAGATGGAGGCTCAGCTCGAAAGCGCGCTCGGGCGGGTGGGGTTGTCTCTGGCCAAGTTCGGAGTGCTCTCGAAGCTCGCCGAAGCCGGCGAGCCGCTGGCGCTCGGCTGCCTGGCGGAGCGCTGCAGTTGCGTGCGCTCCAACATGACCCAACTCGTCGACCGGCTGGAGACCGACAAGCTTGTGGAGCGGGCGGATGACCCCAACGACAGGCGTTCGATCAAGGCGGCCCTGACCTCCGAGGGACGGAGCCGCTACGAAGAAGGGGTGCGGGTCCTCGACGAAGCCGAACGCAAGGTCTTCGCCCGGCTGGCCGACCCCGACCGGGACGCGCTCGCCCGGTTACTCCAGACCCTGAAAAAGAACGCATAGCCCTTTTTTTACCCGAATCGTTCACATCTGCACGATCGACAAGACAACCGTTCAGACCTGATGGAGGAAGAAGCCATGTCCGCAACTCAGCAGCACTTGACGCTCCTGACGCCCGCGCAGCTCGGTCCGTACACCCTGCGCAACCGGGTAGTGATGGCTCCGATGACGCGCAACCGCGCGGGGGAGGGGCTGGTCCCCACCGAGACCATGGCGACCTACTATCGCCAGCGTGCCTCGGCGGGGCTGATCCTCACCGAGGCGACCCAGGTGTCGCCGCAGGGCGTCGGATATCCGAACACACCCGGCATCCACTCCGACGAGCAGGTGGAAGGGTGGAAGCGGGTCACCACGGCCGTTCATGAGCAGCGAGGGAGAATCTTCCTGCAGCTCTGGCACGTCGGCCGGATCTCGCATCCATCGCTGCAGCCCGGCGGCGCCCTGCCGGTCGCGCCCTCGGCGATCGCGCCCCAGGGATCGGTCTTCACGTACGAGGGGCCGAAGGACTTCGTGACGCCGCGCGCGCTGGAGCTGGACGAAATCCCGGGCATCGTCCGGCAGTTCGAAGAGGGAGCGCGCCGGGCGCTGGACGCCGGCTTCGACGGAGTGGAGATCCACGGCGCCAACGGATATCTCATCGACCAGTTCCTGCGCGACGGCACGAACCAGCGGACGGATGAGTACGGCGGCTCGATCGAGAACCGCGCGCGTCTCCTGCTGGAGATTACGGAGGCGGTGGTGAAGGTCTGGGGCGCGGACCGGGTCGGCGTGCGTCTCTCGCCGCTCGGCGACTTCAACAGCATGAGCGACTCGAACCCCGAGGAGATCTTCGGCTATGCCGCCGAGCAGCTCGGCAAGCTGGGGATCGCCTATCTGCATGCGGTCATCGGGGCCTATCCTCCGGAGTCGCGGGAGCACCGGATGGCGGAGCTGCTGAAAGCGAAATTCGGCGGCACCTTCATGATTAACGGCGGCTTCATCCGCGAGACCGGCGACGCAGTGGTGGCCTCCGGCCTGGCTGATTTCGTCTCTTTCGGCACGCTCTTCCTGGCCAACCCGGATTTGCCGGAGCGCTTCGCCGAGGGAGTAACGCTCAATACCCCGGACCGCGCCACGTTCTACGGCGGGGATCACCGGGGGTATATCGATTATCCGACGCGGGAAGCGGTGGCCGCAGCGGTTTGACCTTCCCGGAAGAGGGGGAACGTTTCTGCTAAGAAGCTGTATACTTCTTAGTCTTCGGTATAGACCGAAGATTAACGAAGGGAGCTTCTGTGAAAAAGAACAAGAAGGATCAGAAGAATCAGCAGAAGGACACGAAGAAGCTGGCGATCCATCGCGAGACGCTCCGCACCTTGGAAGAAGGAAAGCTCTCGGTTGTCGATGGTGGCGGCTCGAAGTGCCCCACCGCATGCAGTGTCTGCTGAAGGCCGTTTTCGTCAGAGTGCTCTCCTGATCGATTCTTTCTGGTTCCAGGAGCTTCTTGTTTCGAGGAGCTCCTGGAAACCAGTCACTCCCCCGGTGCCTCCCCTACATAAGCCGCCCGCGGGCGGATGAGCCGCTCGAGGCCGTACTCCTCGATCGCATGACCGATCCAGCCGATCGTCCTCCCCAGGGCGAAAAGAGCCAGTGGTGTGTCGGGTGGCAGGTCGAGAGCGCGGGCCAGCGCGACGAGCCCGAAGTCGAGGTTCGGGTGCTCGCGGAGCAGCTCGCGCATGGCGTCCGCGAGCGCTTCCGCCAAGGCAACGGCGGGAGAACCGGGCGCGACTTCGGCGGCGAGGTCGAGCAGGGCTTTTCCCCTGGGATCTCCATCCGGATAGAGAGCATGGCCGGTGCCGGGGATCTGCTCGCCTCGACGCAGGCGGTCCGCGAGCGTCTGCCGCGCATTTCCGGCGTTCCCCGCTTCCCGGAAGATGGCCTCCATGCGCCGTGTATGGCCACCGTGCCGAGCTCCCTTGAGAGCGGCGAGCGCTGCGGTGACCACGTCATAGGGGGCCGCCGCCGCCGAGGCGACGCAGCGCGCGGTGAAGGCCGAGACATTGAGCTCGTGATCGGCGGCCAGGATCAGGGCCGCGGTGATCGGCCCCGCGGCCTCCGGGTGTCCAGGTGCCCAGCCTTTCTGGAGCGTGACGGCAATTCCTCCCGCTGTGGCCAGACCGCCCGAGGCGACTCGCGCGAGGAGCCGCAGGATCCGCGCTCCGGTCGCGGCGACAGAGCGCGGGCGGAGGTCCCAGGCCGCCGGATCGCTGGCGCCGGCCAAGGGGAGAATCAGCTGGCAGCGCTCCACGGGTGACAGGTCTGTCTTCTTCAGGAGGGACGCCGCAGCCGGCGGCAGCTCCGGTGCCGTACCCGCGAAGAGCTCGCCGGAGTCCTCCGGACTGCTCGTCCAGATCAGCGCCGCCACCTCTTCGACGCTGCGGCTCCGCGCCAGGGCGACCGCGTCCCGGCCGCGGTAGTACAGCCGGCCCCCCTCGATCAGTGTGATCGCTGATTCCAGAACGGGCGTCGCCCCCCAATGGAGCGCCTTGGGCACGGCGCGCTCCGGCTCTTTGCGCAGCTCCTTGCGCTCCTTGAGCCGCTGCACGTCTTCCGCGGGATAACGCCGCGACCGCGGCTCGCCCGGCACCGGCTCCGAGTGGAGCAGGCCTCGGCTCGCATAGGCGTAGAGCGTTGCGAGAGTCACCCCGAGCTCCGCCGCCGCCTCCTGGGCCGTCAACCAGCAGTCCATCGCCCCTCCATTCTAGTGGATACATTGATCCATCGATCAAGATTGACAATGTGTCCAGCGGTTCTCATGATACATCCATGGACACTGTTCTGGAGATCAAAGAAGGATTGGAAGGGGTCGTGGCGGCCACGACCCGTTTGAGCAGCGTGGATGGCGAGGCGGGTGTGCTGCTCCTCGCCGGGTTCCCGGTGGAGGAGGTGGCTCCTCGCGCCTCGTTCGAAGAGATGACCTGGCTGTTGTGGAACGGCCAGCTCCCGCGGGCCGCGGCTCTCGCGCCCTTCACCCGGCGCCTGGCCTCACGGCGGGCGCTCGCGCCGGCTACTCTCGACCTCCTCCGTGCCGCGGCGGCCCGGCAGGTCGGCCCCATGGATGCGCTGCGTATGGCCACCGGGACCCTCAGTCTGGAGGCTGGCTCGGGAGTCGATCCTCGCGAGGATGCAACGGCCCTCGTCGCCGCGTTCCCCACGATCGTGGCCACCTACTGGCGCCTGCGTCAGGGGCAGGAGCCTCTGGCACCCCGGGAGGATCTGGGGCATGTGGCCAGCTTCCTCTATCTCCTTTCGGGCGAGGAGCCCGATCCCGAGCGCGTTCGTGGCCTGGAGACGTACCTGAACACGGTCAGCGACCACGGCTTCAACGCTTCGACATTCACGGCGCGCGTGATCATCTCCACCCGCTCGGACGTGATCTCGGCCGTCACCGGAGCGGTCGGCGCGCTCAAGGGACCGCTGCACGGTGGCGCCCCGGGTCCGGCGCTGGACATGGTGTTCGAGATCGGCTCGGCGGATCGCGCGGAGGAGGTCCTCCGCGCCAAGCTGGCCCAAGGCGAGCGGCTCATGGGCTTCGGCCACCGCGTCTACCGCGTGCGAGATCCACGGGCGGACGTCCTCGGCGCCGCGGCCGAGCGCTTCTACCGCCGGGCCGGTGACATGACCCTCTACGAGCTCGCCCGTTCCGTCGAGGCCACGGCTCTGCGGCTCCTGCGCGAGCACAAGCCGGACCGGCGGCTGGACACGAACGTCGAGTTCTACACCGCGCTCCTGCTCCACGGCCTGGGACTGCCGACCGAGCTGTTCACACCCACCTTCGCCATTGGCCGCGTCGCGGGATGGACGGCCCACTGTCTGGAGCAGCTCGAGCGGGGGCGGTTGATCCGGCCGCAGTCGGAGTATGTGGGGGAGCGGGGGCGGCGGTGGGTGGAGGTGGAGGTGCGGTAGAGGGAAGAGCCCGTTCAGCGGATCCCCGACGTACCATGCTAGCATATTTGTCGTTGGTGCCGGACGGCACGCAGGAGCCTTGGCCATGGCAGCCCGTGCAATCACTCTCCATCTTCCAGAAACCCTCTACGAGCGCTTCCGGCAGCGCGCGAAATGGAGTCACCGCAGCCTTGAGACCGAGCTTCTGGAGGCGGTTGCGGCATCGGCCGAGGGCGATCTCTCGCCCGAGCTCATACAGGCCGTCGAGGCCCTTGACGGGCTCGCCGATGCCGAGCTCTGGCTCCTTGCGAAAAAGGCCATGTCCCCGGAGGCGAGTCGAGAGCTCGAAGCCCTGCACCTCAAGCAGCGAGATGAAGGGCTGAGCCCGGCCGAAGACGCGGCTCGGGCGCAGCTCCTCCAGGAGTACGAGCGGACGATGTTGATCCGGGCGCAGGCTGCCAAGCTCCTCAAAGACCGAGGGCATGACATCTCCACGCTCCTGGTCACCCGGTGAGCTCCGACTACATTCCCGTCGAGTTGCGCCGTCGCGTGGCGGAGCAGGCGCGCTACCGGTGTGGCTACTGCCTGACCCAGGAGGTGGTCATCGGCAGGGCCATGGAATTCGATCATCTGGTTCCACGGTCCCTGGGCGGCGTGACAGTCTTCAATCCGCGTCAGCAGGAGTGGGCGGACCACTTTGTCTGGGCGGAGGGCGCGACACGCATCGATGGTAGGACAGCCATGGGACGCGCAACCGTTGCGGCGCTTCAATTGAATCGGCCGAGCCTCGTGTTGGCGAGAAAACTCTGGGTTGCAGCCGGCTGGCATCCACCGCAGGACTGACGAGAAAAGCTACCCCCCCGCCGGCCCCGGCTGTTCCGCTGGCTCCTGTGGCCGCACGCGCGCCCGCCGCCGGAAAAAGCCGCGGATCTTCTCCCGCCACTCGGACATGATCTCGTAGACGGTCGGGATCACCAGGAGCGTCAGGAACGTCGAGGTGATCGTGCCGCCGATCACCGCGCGGCCCAGGGGGGAGCGGAAGTCGCCGCCCTCGCCGTGCCCCAGCGCCACGGGGATCATGCCGGCGATCAGCGCGAGGGTCGTCATGATGATCGGCCGCAACCGCACCCGCCCCGCCTCGATGAGAGCCTCGCGCAGCGGCATCCCCTCCTCGTGGTTCCACTTGGCGAAATCGATCAGCAGGATCGCGTTCTTCGCCACGATGCCCATCAGCAGGATCACGCCGATCAGGCTCATCAGATTCAGGGTGTCGCCCGTGACCAGGAGGATGAGGACCACCCCGACCAGCGACAGCGGCAGGGAGAGCAGGATCGCCAGCGGATCGAGGAACGAGCCGAACTGGACGACCAGGATCAGGTACATCAGGAGGATCGCCAGCGCCAGAGCGGCGAAGATCTTGGTGAAGACGTCCGCCTGATCCTCGACCTCGCCGCCTTGCGACAGCCGCACCCCGGCCGGGAGCTGGAGCCGCGCGATCCGCCGGTTGAGGTCGCGCGAGACCTCCGAGAGCGAGCGCCCCTCGGAGTTGGCGCCGACGGTCACGACCTTGTCGCGGTCGAGATGCTCGATCTCGGCCGGTCCGAGCGACTGCCGGACCCTGGCGACCTGGCCGAGCGGCACAGTGACGGGAGCCGTCGATGCGCCTGCTGGAGCGCTCACTGATGCAGCACCGGTCGGCGTCACGACGAGCGGGAGCTGCTCCAGGTCGGTGATCCGCTCGCGCGCCTCGGGAGCGAGGCGGACGGTCACGTCCCGCGTCTGCCCCTGAGGGTCGACCCAGTCTCCCGCGTCGATGCCGGCGAAGGCGGGGCGCAGCGACTGCGCGATCTGCCCGACGGTCAGGCCGAGCGTACCGGCGAGACCGCGGTTCAGCTCGATCACCAGCTCCGGCTTCTGCTCGCCAGTCGACAGCCCCACGTCCGCCGTGCCGGGCACCTTGCGCATCTCCGCCTCGATCCGCATCGCGGCCTTCTGGAGCTCCTCCATGTCGTCGCCGCGCACCTCGATCTGGATCTGCTTCCGGTTGCCTCCGGGGCCTCCTTCCGCCAAGGTGACCTCCACGCCGCCCACGCGCTTCACCTCCTGGCGGATCTGCCGTCCCAGCTCCTGCTGCGAGATGTCGCGGTCCGCCTTGCGCTTCAGCCGGACGTAGACGTTTCCTGTGTCGACCCCGGTCGATCCCTCGCTGCTGCCGATCGTGGTGTAGGTGTAGCGCACTTCCGGATGGGAGGCGGCGATCGCCGCGACCTCCCGTGCCTTGATCGACGTGTACTCCAGGTTCGATCCCGGCGAGGTCTCCACCGACAGGTTGATCTCCGAGCGGTCGCTCTCCGGGATGAAGCCGCCGCCTCCGAAGAACACCTGGAGGGCGATGGCGCCAAAGAACGCCACGGCGACGAGAAGGAGCACGGCGAGCCGGTGGTCGAGGGCCCAGGCGATCACCCGCTTGTAGCGGTCCGCCTGGCGGTCGAACCAGTGGTTGAAGCGGTCCAGCGCCCGCGCGATCGGGTTTTTCCGCTCGTGCGCCTCGATCTGCGGGTCGGCCCAGTAGGCCGAGAGCATGGGATCGAGCGAGAACGAGACGAACAGCGAGACCAGCACCGAGCAGGCGATAGTCAGAGCGAACGGCTTGAACCACTGCCCGGAGATCCCTTCCATGAAGGCCACCGGCACGAACACCGCCACGATCGAGAAGGTCGTGGCCGTCACCGCCATGGCGATCTCGTCCGTGCCGTCGTGCGCGGCCTGCATGTGGTCTTTGCCCATCTCGATGTGGCGCACGATGTTTTCGCGCACCACGATGGCGTCGTCGATCAGGATGCCGATCGCGAGCGACAGGCCGAGGAGCGACATGGTGTTCAGGGTGAACCCGAACGCCAGGACGGCGATGAAGGACGAGAGCACCGAGACCGGCAGCGCCAGGCCGGTGATCACCGTAGAACGCCAGGAGTTCAGGAAGAGGAAGACGACCAGGACGGTCAGGATCGCTCCTTCGACCAGCGCCTCCTCGACGTTGCGCACTGAGTCGCGCACCCGTTCGCCGGCGTTGCGCACCACCTCCAGGCGGACCCCCGGCGGCAGCCGCTTCTCGATCCGCTCGACCGACCGGAGGATCGTGTCGGCCACGGTCGTGGTGCTCGCGCCCTTGGACTTCGTGATGTCGAGGCCCACGGCCGGCACGCCGTTGTAGAGCGCGAGCGAGCGTTGCTCGGCCGTGCCGTCGCGCACGTCCGCCACCTGGCCGAGGCGGATCAGCCGGCCTCCCGGGGCGCTGACCACGAGCTGGGCGAACTGCTCCGGCGTCTCGATCCGGCCGCGCAGGCGGATCGACTGCTCGGTCAGCCGGCCCTCGATCCGCCCCACCGGCGCCGCCAGGTTCTGCGACTGCACCGCCTGGACGACCTGGCTGATGCTGACGCCCGCAGCTTGTAGCTCGGCCGGCCGCAGGTTCACCGAGATCTCGCGGTCCACGTTGCCCGTGACCGTCACCTGGGCGACGCCGTTGATGCCGCGGAGCTCGCGGGTGACCCCGGGATCGGCGAGCAGGGTCAGCTCGGCCGGCGTCATCGTCTTCGAGGTCAGGACCAGGGAGACAATGGGCATGTCGGCCGGGTCGAAGCGGCGGAGGATGGGCTCTTCCAGCTCGACCGGCAGGTCGTTGCGGATCCCCGAGATGGCGTCGCGCACGTCCTGCGTCGCCTGGTCGGGGTCTTTCTCGAAGACGAACTGGACGATGATCTGGGCGAAGCCGTCGAGCGACTTGGAGGTGATCTTGTCGACCCCGGAAAGCGCTGAGAACGCCTCTTCCATGGGCTCGACCACCTCGCGCTCCACCTGCGACGGCGAGGCGCCGGGGTAGGGGATCGCCACGAACACGATCGGGTTCGTGAGGTCCGGGAACTCGTCCACCTCCAGGCTGATCAGGGAAAAGATACCGAAGATGACGAGCGCCAGCATCACCACGACGGTGACGATGGGGCGCTTGATGGCGAAATCAGAGATCGTCATAGGTTCTGCGGTTCGTTCTGAGCCAGGCGTTCGGACTGCTCGCGCACCGCGGGCGCGAGGCGGACCGGGGTTCCGGGCGCGATCTCCTGAGCGGCCCCGACCAGGACAACCTCGCCGGCCTGGACGCCGCGGCGGATCTCGACCCGCTGCTCCTGCTCGTCACGCAGGCCGAGCAGCACGTCGACCCGTTGCACCTTGTTCTGGCGGACGACCAGGACTGCCGGCTGCTGCATAGTGAGATCGATGGCGTCCACCGGAACGGTCAGCCCTGTGCGCTCCTCGGTCGCGATCCGCCCCTCGGCGAACAGGCCGGCCACCAGATCGCCGCCCGCGTTGGGGATCTCGGCATAGACCCGCACCTGCCGCGTGGTTGGATCGACCGTCGGGTTGATGCGGGTGATCCGGCCCTCGAAGGTGCGGTTCGGCACGCCGTTGACCGTGAAGGTGACCGGGGCGCCGATACGCAGCGCATCGAGCTGTCCGGCGGGGACCGCGGCCTCCAGCTCCAGGTTTGACGGATCGACGATGGTGTAGAGGGCCGTTCCGGGCTGCACCACGTCTCCCGTTGAGAAGGGCTTCTCGCTGACCACGCCTGCGAAGGGGGCGGTGACTCGCGTCTTGCCGAGCTGCTCCTGCGCCTGGGCGAGCTGCGCCTGGGCCAGGGAGAGCTGGGCGTGGGCGGCGACGGCCTGCTGCTCGGCCGTCTCGACGTTGCGCCGGGCCACGGCGCCGGCGGCGAGAAGCGCGCGCTGGCGCTCCTCCTCGCGCTGCGCCAGGGAGAGCTGGCTGCGGGCGTTGGTCACCGCTGTGCGGGCGGACATCAGCGAGTCCTGGAGGGCCGCGGTGTCGAGCCGGACGAGGACCTGCCCCGCGTCGACCCGCTCGCCGGGCTCGGCGTATGCCTCCAGGACCGTGCCGCCGAGCTGGGCGCGGACGGTGGCCTGTTCCGTGGCATTGAGATTTCCCGAGAGGGCCGGTCCCGCCGAGATCGGCGCCTGGACGACCACGGCCGTATCGGCCGGTCCGAGGACGATCTCGGGAGGCGCCTGGGTTGCGGCGTCCTTCTCTTTCCCCCGGCCGCAGGCGGCGAGGCAGACACAGAGGGTCAAGGCCAGGTACTTCTTGGACTTCATCGTTCTTGCCCTCCCGCGCCGCCGAGGAGCGGCGAGGCCGAGGCGATCGGTTGTGCCGGCTGCGGCGCGGTCGTGGTCTGCGGCTGGGTCTGGATCGGCTGGGTGGTCACGCCGGAGCCCGTTCCCGCCGTCCCCAGGGGAAGGTTCTCGAGCAGGGCGAGCCGGGCGCGGGCGACCTGGACATCGCGCAGGGCGAGCGCGCGGTTGACCTGCGACTGCTCCAGTTGCAGGCGCGCGTCCGAGAGCTCGATCTGGGTCGAGATCCCTTCCCGGAAGCGGACCACGGAGATCTGATAGGCGCGCTGCGCCTCCTCGACCGTGCTGGTGTTGCTCGCCAGCGCCGACTCGGCCTCGGTGAGGTCGTTCTGCGCGATCCGGGCCTCCAGCTCCGCGGCTTCCCGGGACTGCTCCAGCCGGGCGCGGGCCTCGGAGAGCGTCCCTTGCGCGACCATGACGTTGCCGCGCAGGCGGCCCCAGGTGAGGATCGGGACGGAGAGGCCGAGCGTCACCGACCAATCCTCCTGGAAGTCGTCGAGCTCCGGGAGACCGCTGGATGGATAGGCCACGGGGGAGTACTGCGAGGTCAGCCGCACCGTCGGCAGCCACTGGGCCTGCGCCTCGTCGAGCTGGGCCTGGCCGGCGGCGACGCTCTCGGCAGCCTGGCGGACCGGCGCCCGCCGCTCGGGTGTGGCATCCGAGGCCGTGGCGAAGCGGGGCACCGGATCACCGACGCCCGTGGTCAGGACGAGATCGTCGTCCGGTGGGACGTCGAGGAGCTGCTTGAGGCGCAGATAGGCCTCCGAGCGGGCGGTCCGCCGGCGGATCAGGGTGGGGAGCTGATTGTCGCGGCTCACCCGCGCCCGGAGCACGTCGAACTCCGCCTTATCGCCCACCTGGAACGCCACCTCGGTGACGCGCAGGGTCTCTTCGGTCTGCGCGAGGGACGCCTCGGTGATCTGGACGAGGCGATCGCCGAGCTGGGCGTCGAAGTAGGCCTGCGTCACATCGAGGAAGGTCGTGGCGATCGCGGAATCGACGCCGATCTCGGCCGCGCGGCGCTGCGCCTGCGTGGCGCGGTGGCGCGCCGCCGTCTGCCCGGCGTCGAAGAGGAGCTGCGACAACGACAGCGAGAGCGAGTACTGGTTCTCACGGCCGAAGGGGAGATTGCCCAGACCGTCGTCCCCTCCGTCGTCTCCTCCGCCTTCAGAGGCTCCGCCGAAGCTGATGTCGTCGAACTGGGACCGGAGGGTCCGGGTATAGGAGGCCGCGCCGGTGATCTGGGGGAAGAATCCGCTCCGGGCGATCCGCGTGTTGCCGACGGCGCGCAGGACGCCCGCCTGGGCCACCCAGACCGTCTCGCTCTCGCCGGCCGCAATCCGCAGCGCGTCGTCGAGCGAGAGGACCAGAGCCCGCGGACGGCCCGCGGCCTCTAAGGCCGGTGAAGCCGCCGGAGGCTCCTGCGCGGCCAGCCCCACCGCTGCCGCGAGGAGCGCGACCATGCCGGCGGCGAGCCTGCGGGCCGCCCGCTGGCGATGATTGCTGAAAGGCCGTATCTCCCTGTGCATGTCTCTCCAGGAATTTGCTGCGGCGAATCGGTGGGACGTGCCACCCCCGCCCATCACGCCCTGAAGAGTCTGCGAAGGAGATGCCAAGAGATGGCACACGCCGTACAATGGGTCATGAGCACCCGTCGTCAGCCTCTCTCCCGTCTCGCGTCCGGCGTCCTCCTGCTCTCTCTGATCTCCACTTCCGCCGGGGCCGTGCCGCTGCGCAACGTCCTCGGGGCCACGCACGCGGCGGGGAAGTACAACTTCACGGAGGAGGACTTCCTCAACGAAGGGGCGGACAAGCTCCTGGAGATGGGCACGCGCGTGATCAAGGTCTGGTTCGACCCATACGCCACGCCGCTCTATCCCTTCAATGTGGAGTGGGGAGCGCCTCCGGACAACCTGGCGGACCTGGCGCGGCATCCCTACTACCAGGAGCTGTTCGCCAAGCCGTTCTCCACCTTCATCCTGGTGGTGTCGTGGCGGGTACCGATCAACGAGTTCATCGACGGCATGACCCGCGAAGAGATCGAGATGGAGACACAGCAGACGCATGACCTCGCGCGCTATCTGCTGACCACCTACGCGGGGACCGGCAAGACCTTCATCCTGCAGAACTGGGAGGGGGACCACCTGCTGCGCCGGGGCCTCACGAACGAGGAGGAGCCCAGCCAGACCAGCGTGCTCGGCATGGCCGCCTGGCTCAACGCCCGCCAGGCCGGAGTGAACCAGGCGCGCCGCGAGATCCCGGCGCGTGGCGTGACCGTGGCGCATGCCGTGGAGGCCAACCTGCTCCGGAACGCTATGGAGGGGAAGGTGACGGTCACCAACGACGTGATCCCCCGGACGCGCGCCGATCTCTACTCCTATTCGAGCTGGGACGTCGGATTCGACCCCGCCGAGCTGGTCCGCGCCCTCGACTACCTGGCGGCCAAGGCTCCGGACAGCGCGCTCTACGGCAGCCGCAACGTCTACCTCGGGGAGTACGGCGCGGCCAAGGACCAGGTGGTTGGTGAGCAGGAGCGGACCGTGGTCATCCGCCAGCTGACCGACGCCGCTCTGGGCTGGGGCGCCCGCTGGGTCGTCTACTGGCAGCTCTACTGCAACGAGCCGGCCCGCGTGTACCAGACCGAGCGGCCGACCAACCAGGACCTGCGGGGCTTCTGGCTGATCCGGCCCGACGGCGTGAAGACCCGGATCTACAAAAACTTCCAGGGCCAGCTCGGCAGCTCGGTCAACCGGATCTTTTTCCGCGGGCCCGGCGGCCGCTACGTCACGCCGGAAAGCGGCGGTGGCGGCTCGATCTGGATCTCCGATTTCCGCCCCACCGAGATGGACGCCCTGATCCTCCGGGACCTGAACGGCGGCCGCCTGCGCAATGGCGACGAAGTCCGGATCCTCGCCCACAACGGCATGTACTTCCGGGAGGCGGAGGACGGCCGCGTGCTGGCCGACCGCCGCGATGCCGGAGCGGGGACGACGTTCGTCCTCCGCAAAATCGGAGCGAGCGGGAACGCCGTCCTCGGACCCAGCGACCTCATCGCGATCGAAGGGTCCGAGGGACACTATGTGGGTGAGGGCTCCGATGGCTTGCTGCGCGCCATCGGAGCGGAGCCGGCGGTCGAGGGGACGTTCTCGATCGTTTTTGCTGAGTAGGAGCTCACTGCGCCGGGTTCGAGCTCCTGAGCAACGCCACTTCCTCCGGGTCGTCCAGATACTCCTGGATCTCGAGGCCCGGCTGCACCGGCAGCCGCAGGGTCAGGAGGAAGTCGACCACAGCCTGCTGCTCGTCCGGCGTCAGCTGGCGGAAGGCGCGGATGATGGGATTCGCTTCGCTCCCATCGCCCTCGTGATGGAGGATGGCTTCCTTCAAGGTCAGCGCGCGGCCGTCGTGGAGCCAGGGGCCGGTGTCGGCCACCCCCCAGAGCGGCCGGGTGAGGAACAGCCGCTTGGCGATGCAGATGCCCGCCACGTCGGCTCCCTGCTTGGCGCGGTCCGCGAGCTGCACGCCCATGTTGTGCTGCCGCAGGTCGCTGAACAGGGGGACGGCGACCGAGCCGTTCGGCTTCGGCTGGAGCCGCGGGTAGACGTAGGCCGGCACCTCGCTCGGCGTGCCGGGGTGGTTGAGGTTGATCCGGTAGCCTGGGAGGGGAGCGGAGGCGTCGAGCTGCTCCAGCGCCTCGCGGAGCGCTTGCGCCAGCTCGGCGGGGTTGGTCGTCGCCAGCGATTCGAGCTGCGGGCGCACCTGCCGTACCCGCTGCTCGGTGATCTGGAAGGCCGCGAGCTCGGCATGCGAGTCGACCGGGTCGACCAGGCCCGCGTCGAGGTCCTTACAGTCTCCCGGTCCCACCTGCGCCGGCCCGGGGTTTTCGATGAACAGCTCCGCCTTGTTGAGCCGCATCGTGGGCACGTGGCAGGTGGCGCACATGGCTCCTGAGAGGCGCGCCTGGAGCACCGGGTTCGCCGAACGGCCGCGGAAGATCTCCTCGCCGAGAGCAACGGAGCGCCGCGCCGCCTCCCCTTCGGGAAGGATCTGCTGCGGCGGCCGGGTCATCGTCACGAACGAGACCAGCGCCGAGACGTTCCCCAGCGAGACCTCCTGCCGCTTGCCGTCGCGGTCGCAGTCGAGGTCGCCGTACTTCTCCACGGCCTGCATGCTGAAGTGGAAGTCCGTAGCGTCGCGGGCGAAGTGGCGGATGCTCGACGAGATCCCCTTCCACTGGAACGGGCGGACGATCAGGTCGCAGGCCACGCCGTCCACCCCGGCCACGTCATCCGTGTAGCCGTTCTCCCCGAAGGTGGTGGTATCCGGCGTCTCGCCGGTGCAGAGGTCGTCGCAGCCGCGCACCACGGCGGCCTTGCCGGTGTAGGTCGTCCGGAACCGGCCGAAGCTCAGCCCCTTGCTGGTCAGCGGCAGCTCGACCGGCACGCCCGGCGTCTTCTTCGCCAGGATGCGCGCCGCGCCGCGCCAGATGGCCAGCTCGCGGGTGATCTCGGTGGCCATCTGCTGGGTGTAGCCCGTGCCGAAGACCATCGGTGGCTGGCGGATGAACATCGTGATCGGTTCGGGGAAGGCCGGGTTGATGAAGGCGTTGCTGTTCGAGCCGGCGCCGCCGCCGACCGAGCCGGGCTTGCGCATCAGCGCGCCGGTCTTCGAGCCCGGCTCGGTATAGCTGCCGATCGAGTTGTGGCACTCGTAGCAGCTCTGCGAGTCGAGGCCGTTGAGCCGCAGGAACCGGTACTGCGACGCGTCGGGCGGATAGAACGCCGCGATCTGCGCCTGCCGCGGACCGTCCGGCCCCTCGCCATAGCCGTCTCCCTGCTGGGTCTCCCGGTCATAAGGGATATACGGGGTGCTGAAGAACTGGCCGCCGGACTCCAGCACCTTGAACAGCGGGTATTCCCCTTGCTGGAGCTTCTGCTGGTCGATGTCCACAGCCTCCGAGAACACCGGGCTCTGCGACCACCCCGGGTACAGACCCGAGAGCCCTGCGAGGAGCAGCGCCGCGAGCACGGCCCCGAGCTGGAACCGACCACTTCTGGTCTTCCATTTCGCCATGAGGTAAACCTCCTTTTGGCGGGAAGGACAGTTCAAAGGCCGGGCCAGCCCGGGGCTCAAAAGGAAATCTTTGTGTTTTCAGTGGTTTGACGGACCCCGGGGAGCGCGCCGGCCGTGTCGGTGCCTGTCGGCCCCGGTCACGGACATGTCGCCGACACGGCCGGAGAGAGCCTTCAACGCTCGATGTCGATCACCAGCCGGGCCGGAGCTTCGAGCTCGAGAACCTTGTACTCCTTGCGGGCCGAGAGCCCGACGATCCAGGTGACGTCCCCTTCGAAGTCGCAGATCTCGCGGATCTCCCGGATGATCGGGAGCCGCACCTTGCGCTGGAGGGTGGCCACGGTCGAGGCGCCGGCCTCGGTGTGGGCCTGGGCGGGGCTGAGCCGCACCTGCAGGAAGGCGCTGCCGTCCACCTTGACCGGCAGGCCCGAGCCGCAGTGGACCGGGCGCGTCACGTACTTCACGTCATAGTCGGGGAGCTTGGGGCCCTCGATCTCGAAGACGATGCGGTCGACGGTCTGCTGATCGCCCGTGCGCACGTCGCGCAGGATCGCGGCGCCCGGGATCTCCTTGGGCGGCTCGGGGACTTCCTCCGGAATTTTCTCGGGGATCTCCTCCGGCACCTCCTCGGGGGTTTCATCGAGAGGATCGGGCGGCTCCAGGTCCGTTGCCAGGGGAGGACCGGTGTCCGGTCCCAGCCTGGGGGGCGGCATCGGCCGCGGCGGAGCCGATGGGGCGAAGCCGCGGGCCTTCTCCAGGACGACGATCTGCCGCGCCACGGCGCGGACCGGCCAGGACTTGGACACCGGTCCCTGGAACTGGATCTGGACCCGGTCGCCGAGCTCCAGGTCGGAAAAGACCGCCGGCCGGTCGCCCGATCCGGTACGGGCCACGATGCGGGTGGAGGCGAGGACCGCGACTTCCGCCTTGGCGTAGCGCACCTCGGGCCGGGGCGGCCCCTCGACGAGGACCGCTCCCGATCCCGGGGAGCTTCCAGCCCGGATCGAGGTGATCAGGCCGCGGGCGTCCACTTCCGCCGCCGCCACCTCGGGCTGCGGCTCGGACTCCCCGCACGCGAAAGCCGCCAGGGCTCCGAGGAGCAGAAGGAGGTGCGCGGAGGTCCGTGGATTCACGGGACTCAATATACCTCTGTCCCCGGGAACCTCGGATAAGATACGCGCCCATGATCGAAATTCAACTGCAGGGCAAGCGGGGACTGGTGATGGGAGTGTCCAACGCGCGCAGCCTCGGCTGGGCGATCGCCGAGCGGCTGCGGGCTGCGGGCGCGGAGCTGGCGTTCAGCTACCAGGGCGAGCGGCTCAAGGAAGACCTCGAAAAGCTGACCCGGGACATGCCGGGAACCCGGCTCTACCAGTGCGACGTCACCCGCGAGGAGGACCTGCAGGCGATGTTCTCCGACCTGCGGGAGGTCTGGGGAGGCCTCGATTACGTGGTCCACTCGATCGCCTTCGCGCCCCGGCCCGCCATGGACGGCCGCTACATCGAGACGACGCGGGACGACTGGCGCACGGCGCTGGAGGTCTCGGCCTATTCGCTGGTCTCCGTCGCGCGGGCGGCCGAGCCCCTGCTCCCCGAAGGGGGCTCGATCGTCACTCTGACCTACTACGCGGCCGAGAAGGTGGTGCCCAAGTACAACGTCATGGGGATCGCCAAGAGCGCCCTCGAAGCGAGCGTGCGCTATCTCGCCTATGAGATGGGCAAGCAGGGCGTGCGGGTCAACGCGGTGTCGGCCGGCCCGGTGCGTACGGTCGCGGCGCGCAGCATCCCCGGCTTCATGAAGATGTTCAACCGGGTCGGGGAGATGGCCCCTCTCGGCCGCAACGTGACCCACGAGGAGGTCGGCAACCTCGGCCTCTTCCTGCTCTCGCCGCTGGCCAGCGGCATCACCGGCGAGACGGTCTACGTGGACTCCGGTTTCCACATCATGGGGATGGAGCTGGGGGAGTAGCGGGTCTATTCGAACGGCCTATTCGAATGCCGAGGCCGCCCGTTTCAGCTCCAGCCAGGCGCCTTCGATCTCTTCGGCCTGCCGGAGGTACGACTCCGCCGCGCGGGTCTCGGGAACGAGATCGAGGGCATGGAAGGTCGCGAGCGCCGGGCCGGCGGTCTCCCGGAGCTCGGCCGCCCGGTCCTGCCGCGCGTAGAGGCTGGCGAGATCGAGGGCGACCAGGGCGGCCTCGTAGCGGTTCTCCCGCGCCAGGAACCCCTGGCGGGCGCCGAGGAGATCGGCTTCCGCATCCGCCATCTCGGTGAAGCCGAGCGCGATCTGGCCGCGCAGCCAGCGCAGGTGGCTCTGCGTCCACGCATCCGGGAACTGGCGGTAGAGCGGCCGACACTTGAGCAGCAGGCCGCGGCCTTCCATCAGCCGGCCCGCGCAGGCCAGGGTCTGGATCAGGTGGTGCCGGACGAAGAGCGACAGGCGCGGCTCCTCGATTCGATCGATCCGCCGCTGCGCCTCCTGGAGGAGGGAGAAGGCCCGGACCAGGTCCCCTTCGGAGCGGTGGGCGACCGCGAGATGGACCAGCGACCGGCCGACCCACTGATCCTCGCCGTTCTCCACGAAGACTTCGATGGCCTGGCGCAGGAGGCGCTTCGCTTCGTGGAGCCGGCGCTCGCGCCGGCGCAGCGAGGCTTCGAGATCCAGGATCAGGGCGCGCTCCAGCGCGTCCCCCGTGCCCGTCCGCAAGTGGTCGTGGGCCCGGTCGAACGCCTCGCCGGCGCCCGCGAAATCCGCGCGGAGGCGCCGCGCATCGGCGACGTAGGACCAGGCGCGCGCCCGCAGGTCTTCGAGGCGCGACTCTCCGTAGTACTCGGGATCGAGACGGTCGGCGAGCCGCAGGGCCAGCCCGGCGAGCCGCTCGCTCTGGCTCGCCGGCAGGCAGGTCTGGCTCTGCTCCAGCAGCTTCTCCAGCAATCCCCAGGTCTGGAAGCGGGGATCGTTGCAGAGCGCGAGCACCTGCCGCTCCGGCCGGTGCCGGGTCAGCTCGGCGAAGAGGAATCCCGCTTCCGCCCGCTCCCGGTCCAGCCAGATCTGCCGCTCGCGCAGGTTCGCGGCGCTGCGCTCCAGGACCAGGCTGTAGTCAGTCTCCGGGCGAGGTAGCCGCAAGAGCGTGCCTTTGTTGTGCGAACGCCGGAACATAGAGCCTCCTATCTATAAGTTGCCGCGGAGGCCCCTATCCGGGACAAATCGGGACAAATTGGGACAAAACAGGCCCGATCGCGAGGCAGGCCGCGGATATACTCCCGCGGATGCAAACGCCGGGTCCCCTTTTGACCTCTCACTACCCGCCAGGAGGAGGCCTCGCTTGCAGGCGCTGATCCTCGCCGGCGGCAGCGGAACCCGTTTCTGGCCGCTGTCGCGAAAGAACCGTCCCAAGCAGCTCCTCGCGCTGGAAGGGGAGCACACCCTGCTGCGCGAGACCCTGGAGCGTCTCCGCCCCCTCGTCGAGCCGGAGTCGGTCTGGATCTGTACAACGCGGGCACTGGAGGACGCGGTGCGCCGCGAGCTGCCGGAGGTTCCCCCCGCGCAGATCCTGCTGGAGCCGGAGGGGCGCAACACCGCTCCGGCCATCGGCTGGTCCGTGCGCTCGATGCCTGAAGACGTCCGGCGCGGCCCGGTCGCCGTGCTGCCTGCGGACCACCGGATCGGCGATCCCGCGGCATTCCGCGCCGCCCTGGAGCAGGCCTCCCAGGCGGTCCAGCGGGAGGACCGGGTGCTGACGCTGGGAGTGGTCCCGCGCTGGGCCGAGACGGGCTATGGATATCTCGAGCTGGAGCCGAAGGTTGCCGCCGGCGGGCTCCGCAAGGTCCGCCGCTTCGTGGAGAAGCCCACGCCGGAGAAGGCCGAAGAGTTCGTCCGCTCCGGGAACTATCTGTGGAACGCCGGCATCTTCGTGTTCCGCGGTACCACCTTCCTGTCCCTGCTGGAGCGTCTGCAGCCCGAGCTGGCCCGCGGGCTGGAGGAGATCGCCGCGGCTCCGGAGCGGCTCGGCGAGCTCTACGGCCGCCTTCCCGCCGACTCGGTCGATTACGCGGTGATGGAGAAGCTGGACTCCATTTCCACCCTGCCGCTGGATTGCGGGTGGAGCGACCTGGGCTCCTGGGCGGCTCTCGACGAGATCCTGCCGCGGGACGCCTCCGGCAACACCGGCCGCGGCGACGTGGTGACGGTGGAGTCCGGGAACAACCTCCTCTTCTCGGACGCCGGCGCCATCGCGGTGCTCGGCGTGGAGGGTCTGGTCGTGGTCCGCACGGGCGACGCGGTCCTGGTGATGCCGAAGGAGCGCTCGCAGGAGGTGCGCAAGATCGTCGCGCAGCTCTCGGAGCAGGGCCGCGGAGACCTGCTTTGATTCAGGCGCTGCAGATCGCCCTGCCGGCGGGAGCGCGCGGCCTGGCCGACACCCCGGCCCCCTTGCCGCTGGATCAGCTGGTGCCGGGGTCCGGCGATTGGGAGGTCGAGATCGGCTTCGGCAAAGGGCGCTACCTGCTGCGCCGCTGCCAGGAGGACCCGGACCGCCGCTTCCTCGGCGTCGAGGTGGCCTCCGAGTACTGGCGGATGCTCGTCGACCGGGCGCGCCGGCGGGGGCTCCGCAACTGGATCGCCCTGCGGGGCGACGCCCTGGCGCTGATCTCGTCCGTTCTGCCGCACGGCTTCGCGTCCGCGGTGCACGTCTATTTCCCGGACCCCTGGCCGAAGAGCCGCCACCACAAGCGCCGCCTCTTCGACCCCGAGACGGTCGACCTGGTGCTCTCGCTGCTGCGCCCGGGTGGGCGCCTCCTGTTCGCCACGGATTTCCTGGAGTACGGCGCAATGGTCCAGGAGATCCTGGAGTCCTACCCCGGCCTGCGCGTGGTGCGCCGCGGCCGCGTCTGGGACGAGGGGCCGCGCACGAACTACGAGGCGAAATACATCGTCGAAGGGCGGCCGATCCTCCGCCTGGAGGCGACGCTGGAGCCCGGCGCGGCGGCGGTGCTCCACCCCCGGGGGGCGGGCGGAGTGCTGGTGGCGGTTGCAGAAGACCAAGGACAACAAGGACTTCAAGGACAGCAAGGGCCGCCGTAACAACTCGTCCTTGATAAGATCCCCCCGTGTTCAAACGCCTCGCCTATCTCTGGCCCTTTCTCCGCACCTACCGCCGCAAGCTGATTCCCGGGATTCTCGCGATCCTCGCCTCGGTGGTGGTCGGCATGGCGAGCCCGCTCCTCGTGGGGCGGGCCATCGACTCCCTGCGCGCCGAGGTCCGTCCCGGAACGCTGCTCGGCTATGCCGCTCTCCTCGTCGGCATCGCCCTCGTCCAGGGGATCTTCAGCTACCTGCAGCGGATGATCCTGGTGGGGATGAGCCGGGACGTCGAATACGACCTGCGCAACCGGTACTTCTCCAGCCTGGAGGCACAGCCGCCCGGCTTTTTCTACGACCACCCCACGGGCGACCTGATGGCCCGCGCCACCAACGACCTGCAGGCGGTGCGGATGCTCTGCGGGCCGGCCATCATGTACAGCATCAACACGCTGTTCACCGCGGCGGGCGCCCTCTTCTTCATGGGGCGGATCAACCTCGGGCTGACCCTGCTCGCGCTGGTGACCATGCCGCTCGTGGCGGCCTCCACCAAGCTCTTCGGACAGCGGATCCACACGCTCTTCACCGAGGTCCAGGGGCGCTTCGCCGACATCTCGACCCGGGTGCAGGAGAGCTTCGCCGGAGTGCGCGTGGTCCGCGCCTATGCCCAGGAGGAGCGCGAGGAGGCGGACTTCCGCAAGGTCAACGAGGACTATCTGGAGGGCAATCGCCGGCTCATCGCCTGGTCGGTGGCATTCCACCCGCTCCTCCAGGCGCTGATCGGCCTCGGCTTCGTGGCGGTCCTCTGGTACGGCGGTCTGCTGGTGGTGCGCGGCCGCATCACGGTGGGCCAGTTCGTCACCTTCAACTTCTTCCTGGGCAAGCTCGTCTGGCCGATGATCGCGATCGGCTGGGTGGCCAACCTGGTGCAGCGGGGGACCGCGTCGCTGGCCCGCATCCGCGACATCATGGAGGTGGAGCCCACCATCCGCGACGTGCCTCCGCTCATCGAAAAAGCGGAGATCCGCGGGGCAGTCCGCGCTGACAACCTGAGCTTCGCCTATCGACCCGGCGAGCCGGTTCTCTCGGAGATCTCCTTCCATGCCGCCGCCGGCCAGACGGTGGCGCTGGTGGGGCGGACGGGATCGGGCAAGAGCACCCTGCTCGCTCTCCTCCCCCGGCTGGTCGATCCGCCGGAGCAGGCCCTCTGGCTCGATGGCGCCGACATCCGCCGGCTCCGCCTGGCAGACCTGCGGGGAGCCATCGGCATGGTGCCCCAGGAGACCTTCCTGTTCTCGGCCACGATCCGCGACAACATCACCCTGGGCCGGCCGGACGCGACGCAGGAGCAAGTGAAGGAAGCGGCGCGGCTGGCTCAGCTGGAGCCCGATCTGACGCTCTTCCCCCAGGGGCTCGACACCGTGGTGGGCGAGCGCGGCATCACCCTCTCCGGCGGCCAGAAGCAGCGGGTCGCCCTGGCCCGCGCCCTGCTGCGCGACCCCCGCCTCCTCCTGCTCGACGACTGTCTCTCCGCCGTGGACACCCACACGGAGGAGCAGATCCTGCGCAACCTGCGCACGGTCTTCGATGGAAGGACCGTGTTCCTGGTCTCGCACCGCATCTCCACGGTTCAGAACGCCGACCTGATCCTGGTGCTCGAGCGCGGGCGGATCGTCGAGCGTGGCACGCACCAGCAGCTCCTCGCCTTCGGCGGCCTCTACGCCGACCTCCACCAGCGACAGCTTCTGGAAGAGGAGCTGGCGGCGGTGTAGGAGGTGTAGCATCGCTCCGGGAGGTGCCGCATGCGCATCGTGATCACCGGAGGCACAGGATTGATCGGCGGGGCGCTCGCCCGAGAGATGGGAACAGCCGGGCACGACGTGGTCGTCCTGACGCGCGATCCGGACCGGGCGGGGACGCTGCCTCCCGGCGTGCGGGCGGCGCGGTGGGACGGCCGCACCGCCCAGGGCTGGTCGTCGCTCCTGGAGGCCGACACCGCGATCGTCCATCTCGCCGGTGAGAGCGTGGCGCAGGGGCGCTGGACCGCGGAGAAGAAGCGTCGCATCCGCGACAGCCGCGTGGTGTCGGGGGCGGCCGTGATGGACGCGATCCGCGAAGCTCCGGTCAAGCCGCGGGTGTTGATCCAGTCCTCCGCCGTCGGCTACTACGGCGGGCGCGGCGATGAGGTGATCTCCGAGGATGCTCCCCCTGGACGCGACTTCCTCTCCGACGTTTGCAAGGAGTGGGAGGCTTCGACGGCCGAGGCCGAGAGCCTCGGCGTGCGCCGGGCGGTGGCGCGCACCGGCATCGTGCTCGCCCGCGAAGGGGGGGCTCTGCCGGTCATGAGCCTTCCGTTCAAGATGATGATCGGCGGCCCGATCGGCGATGGCCGCCAGTGGTTCCCCTGGATCCACATCGAGGATGAGGTCGGCGCCCTCCGCTTCCTCCTGGAGCGGGACGAGGCCCGCGGCCCGTTCAATCTGACGGCGCCGCATCCGGTGACGAACCGCGAGCTGACCAAGACCCTGGCGCGGACGCTGGGACGTCCCGGCCTCCTGCCGGCACCGGGATTCGCGCTGCGCATCGCCCTGGGAGAGATGGCCGACTCGCTGCTCCAGGGGCAGAGGGCGGTGCCGTCGCGCCTGAGCGAGCTGGGATACGTCTTCCGCTGGCCGGAGCTGGAGCCGGCGCTACGCAACCTGTTGGATTGACGGCTTGTCTCGATGACCGAAGCCATTCGCCAGGGAGACATTCCCGGCGTCCAGCTCCGGCGCCGGCAGGACCTGGCGCTGCCGCCGGCCGCGGCTTGGCGTTGGCTGGTCGAGCCGGAGAAGCTGGCGCTCTGGCTGGCGGCGGAGGCGGAGGTGAGCCCCGAAGAGCTGCGGCTGCGCGGCGGTGAGCCGCCCTTCCGGGAGCGAGGGCGCACGCTCGAGCTGACGCCGCCGCATCTCTGGGTTCTCTCGTTCGAGCGCCTGGACGCCAACTGGCCGGCCGCCACCCGTCTGACCCTGCGCGTCCACGAAGCTCCGGCAGGCAGCCAGCTCGACGTGCTCCAGGACGGCTTCCAGCGCCTTCCCCTCTCCATCTGTCTCACCGTCTGGGAAACCTACCGCCTCCGCTGGAAAGAGGCGCTGGCGCGCCTGGCAGAAGCCTCCCGGTAGGTGAGGCAAAAAACAAAAAGCCCCGGTCTCGCGACCGGGGCTTCGTGCTTCAGGTAGGTGAGGCGTCGACTAGAACCGGATACCGACCGAGAACCGGTAGGTCCGCGGCGTCTGGAAGTCGTTCTCGTTCACACCCTTGCCGAAGTTCGCGCCCTTCCGCCAGTTGACCCCTTCGACGGGAGTCGCGGTGAAGGGGTTGAAGGTCGTCAGACCGGCGGTGTTCGTCGAATCCTGCACGCTGGTGTTGACGTTCAGCAGACCGTGCTCGTTGAACACGTTGAGAACCTCCGGCTGGAGGAAGATCTCGACGTCCTTGCCGAGCAGCGGCCACTGGAAGGCATAGTTGAGCGACATGTCCGTCGCGGTGATGTCGTCCGTCCGGAAGGCATCGCGGTTGGTGTAGTAGTAGACGATGTTCGCGGAGCTGGGCGGAACCGCATAGCCCGGATTGGTCACGAAGGCGCGGCTGTTGATCCGGCCGACGGCCCCATAGGGCAGGCCCGACGCATAGCTCTGCAGCAGGCTGGCGCTCAGCGAGTGGTGGGACGTGCGGAAGAGGTCGTACACCGCCCAGAGGGTGGCGCGATGGCGCTGGTCGAGAGCGAGGTCGCCCCGCGGCGAGTTCCACTCGGCCCGCTTGTACTCGGGGTAGGTATGGTACAGCGCCGAGATCGGGCCGTTCGCAGTGGTCTCACCGTCGAAGGTCCCCCGCAAGTGCGACCAGGTGTAGACGGCGCCGAGGCTCAACCGGTCGCCAAGCCGGAACTGGGCCTGCGTGTGCAGACCGTCGTAGACCCGCTCGATGCCATCGTTGCTGTTCTGGAGAATGCCGAGGTCGGCCCTGGTCCCGGTGGCGGTGGTCACCTGGCCGGTCCCGAGGTCGGTGCGGGTGGAGTAGAAGTCCTGGTAATCGCGGTGGACGACGTCCGCGCGGACGATGCCGCGGCTGCCCAGGCGCTTGGCCGCGCCGAAGGAGACCTCCTGGACGTAGGGCGAGTTGAGCGAGCCACGGATGACCGTGGTGCCGCCCGGAATGTCCACGCCGATCAGATAGCCGCCTTTGCCGACGGCGTTCGTGTTGTTGACGCCACCGGTCGTGTTGAACCAGTTGAAGATCTGCTGGATGGCCTGATCCGTGGTGAGCAGCGGCTGGGTGGGATCCGCGTTGATCGACGGGCCACCATAGGCGAACTGGAAGGTCGCGGGGTTGCCGGCGGCGGAGGTCGAGTTGGCCTGGCCGTTGGCGATCGCGCCCACGTACTCGGCGTAGTTCAGGGAGAAGACCCAATTGCCGTTGGCCTGCGGATCGTACGCGAGCGACAGGCGCGGGGTGATCCGGCTGTCGTCGGCGACCTTCTTGCCTTCGGCGTCCTCACCGTCGTTCTGGTCGTAGCGCACGCCGAGGTTGAAGCTGAAGTGATCGTTCAGGCGCCACTTGTCGTTCACGAAGATCGAGTTGGTGGTGAAGTGCGTGCTCTCGGCGCTCTTCAGGATCGGGTTGAACTGGATGTACTGGGTGAGGTTGCCGGTCGGATCCGAGATCAGGACCGGATAGACCACGCCGTTGCGCTCGATGGCGCTGCGGGTGATGATCCGGAAGTCGCTGCCGGACTGGTGGTTGTTGGCCAGGCGCTGGTCGTCGAACGTGTCGTAGCCGAACGCCAGGTCGTGCGAGCCGAGATTGTCGGACGAGACGAACCAGGAGGCCTTGGCGAGGATGTTCTCGTTGTTGCGGCCTTCGGGGGTGCAGACGCCACAGAACGTCGGGCTCCACCAGCGGTAGGCCGTGGTGCCGTCGACCATCAGGGTGCCGTTGATCAGATCGGTGAAGCGGGAGCCGGAGTTCTCGAAGGTGTACTCGCGCTCCGAGTACTGCGCCTCCACGAAGAAGTTCTCCGTGAGGACGCCCGTGTAGTTGACGGCGAACAGCTCCTGGGGCAGCGTGCGGGTCACCAGGCTGGCCTCGTCCAGGATGTTGCCGAACCGGTTGCCGACCTCTTCCTCGTCGATCTTGATGTAGGAGCCGACAAACCGGTGGCCCTGGAACGGCGAGAGGGTCAGCTTGCCCTCGTAGCGCTGCTGGTCCGTACCGGCCGGGAAGTTGATGGCCGTCGAGCCCACCGCGCCCGGCAGAACGAAGGTCTGCGCCGACGTGATGTCCTCGAAGTCGCGGCCGGCGAGGAAGTACCAGATCTTGTCCTTCATGAGCCAGCCGCCGAGGGTCCCCTCGAAGCGCTCGTTGACCTGGTCCCGCTGCGTCACGGTGACCGGCGTCTTCTCCTCCCACTTCTGGTTGGTGAAGGCGGTGCGGAAGGAGCCGTGAAGCTCGTTGCCGCCGGACTTGGTGATCGTGTTCACCACGCCGCCGGAGAACCGGCCGTACTCGGCCGAAACGCCCGAGACGGTCGTGGTCGTCTCTTCGATGGCGTCCTCGATGAACAGCGGGAAGGCCTGGCCGCGCAGGTTCTCGTTGACCACCACGCCGTTGACCAGGAACAGGCTCTCATACGACTGCGAGCCAGCGATGCTGATGGCGCGCTGGCGCGCATTGCCGCCCGGACCGGTCGCCGAAACGCCGGGGGTCAGCAGCACGGTCTCACGGATGTTCCGCTCGACCGGCAGGGACTCGATGAACTCTTTTTCGTAGGTGGTCGAAGCTTCCGGAGCCGTCGAGATCGTCTCATAGGAGCCGGTCACGACGATTTCCTCGCTCACCGAGGCAGTGGCCAGCTCGGCGTCCAGCCGGGTGGTCTGGGCGGCCGAGAGCTTCACGGAGCGCTTCGGGTTCGAGAACCCTTCCAGCTCGAAGCTGATCTCGTACTCGCCCGGCGGCAGGAGGGGGATGTTGTACTCACCAGTCTCGCTGGTGACGGCGGTGCGGGTTCCCTGCAGGTTCTCCGAGGAGACGGTCACCGTCACCCCCGGCAGTGGCTCGCCCTCGGCCGACGCGACCTTGCCCGAAATCGTGCCCGTCGGAATCTGGGCAAGCATCGGGAGCGCCGTCAGCAGAAGAGCAAGGCCCAGGCTCAGGACCAAAGCTCTGGATTTCATCAAACAAACTCCTTTCCTCAATTGAGCTCTCCACGCGGAGAAGCGGATAGGGATCAAGAACGAGAAGAAGACAGGGGCAATTGTCATGCCGTGTTCGCCGCTCTGTCAACTCTCTGAAAAACTCCTGTCCTTCCAAAGAGTTGGCAGCTGACTGCCCCCACGGTGAGCAGCGTGAAGGGTCCAATAAATTGGTTTCAGATCAGAAAAATGGATCGAGCCGGACGGGAATTTGGATCAGCCCTCAGGAGGAGCCCCAAAGCTCACGCAGGGTAGCCGCCACGGCGGCGCGCAACGACGGTGGCGTATAGACGCGGTAGCGGTCGATCCGCGCCAGGTGCCGGATGAAGTGGCTGGCCTCTTCCATCGGTTCGAGAGAGCCGTCGAAACGCCGCACCAGGACCCGGCTGCTGCGCATCCGATGCGGGTCCTTGGCCGAGTTGGAGATCAGCAGGTGGCCGGCGCCGAAGCGCGAGGTCAGCTCTGGCAGCAGGTCCTCGAAACGCTCTTTGTCCTCGGGGGACAAGTGCTCGCGCGTCTCGAAAGCCACCGGAAAGTGGTCGCGCTCGACCACGGCCCGGGCGTGCAGGCTCCCCGCCTGGCGCAGGTCCGTCCAGACCGACACGTCGTCCTGCTGCAGGAAGGCCTCGGGCTCGCACGCCCAGCGCCGTCCATTCTCCAGCAGCCACTGGTTGAGATGGAGCTCGAGCGCCTTGCCGGTCGCGTTGAAATAGACCTGGGTGAACATGTAATAGCGGGCCATGACCAGGGCTTCGAGCGCGTGGACGCCCCCCTCGTCGACGCCGATCCCCCAGGTGGCAGTCTCCGGGTCCTCGATCGGCTGCATGGTGTCGAGCAGCCGCTCCAGGTCGTAGCTGCCGTAGCGCACGCCGCAGTAGAGGCTGTCGCGCAGGAGGTAGTCCATCTTGTCGACGTCGAGCTCGCCCGAGATGATGCGGGCGAGCAGGTGCTCGGTGGAGCCGCCGCCGCCCGCGAGGAGGCGGACCACGTCGGCCGGCTCGAGGCCGTCGCCATGGCGCGCGAAGATTTCGCCGATTTCGGGGAGGGCGAGGAGGCGCCGGGTCATTTCCTCATGGTCGATCCCTCCCTCGAACAGCTCTTCGGCCGAGTGGCTGAACGGGGCGTGCCCCACGTCGTGAAGGAGGGCGGCGGCGCGCACGAGCCGCCGTTCGCGGCTGCGGGTCCCCGGGGGAAGAAGCCCCGCGCTCTTGGCGCACAGGGCGTCGTAGACGCGGCCGGCGAGGTGCATGGCGCCCAGCACATGGCTGAACCGGCTGTGCTCGGCGCCGGGGAAGACCAGGAACGCGAAGCCGAGCTGATGGATGAACCGCAGCCGCTGCACCGGCCGGCTGTTGATCAGCGCCGACTCCAAGGCATCGGCACGGATGAACCCGTGCACGGGATCGCGGAGCGACAGGGGGGCGGTGGATGCGTCCGGCAAGGGTCGGGAGATCGTCAGTTCAGGTCCGAGCGGTCCGCCAGGTGACGATAGGGGCGCAGCTGATCCACCACCTGCTTGCGGCTGCGCAGGATCGACAGGACGGACAGGCCGCGCTCCGGCAGCGATTCGACCAGAAGCTGGAGCTTGCGGAGCACCGGCACATCGATCTCCGCGGCGATGCGGTTGACCAGCTCCTCGAACGGGCTCTCCTCGCACTCCTCGATCTCGTCGCTCCCCAGAGGGAAGCTCTCGCCGAGCTCGGCGGCCAGGGAGCGGACGTTCGTGAGGATCGACTCGCGCACCACGACGATGCCCGCGTCGTGCTCATTGAGCCAGGGCTCGGCAACCGGCCGGACCACCGCCTGCCGGTAGGGCTCGCTGGCACACTCGCGCTCCAGCTCGAAGCGAAAATCGCCATACAGGAGGACGTTGGCGCTGCCGTCGGGCAGCTCCTCGATGTCCATCAGCCGCCCGGCGGTTCCCCCGGGGAAGATCTCGGGGTTTCCCTCGTAGCTCTGCACCCAGCCTGGTTTCAAGAGAACCACGCCGATCCAGCGGCTCTCCTCGTCGCGCTCCTCGAGGTCGCGAAGGAGCCGGCCATAGCGCGGCTCGTTCACGTGAAGCCGGAGCTCGGTACGTGGAAAGTGCACGACATCGGGCAGCGGAAACAGAGGGAGAAGGGTCTCCTCGCTCATGGGAGGAATGATACACCGAGGGTACAATCCATCTTCATGCGCCACCCCCTCGTCCTGCTCGCCGCCGTCCTCTTCTTCGCTCTTCCTCTGGCCTCCTGGCAGGACCCGATCCCGCAGGGGGATGCGGCCTGGAGCCGGCGCGCCCAGGGGGAGCAGGGAGGACGGGCGCAGCCGGGGCCGATCGGCGAGGCGATCGCCGCGTATGACCGGGCGCTTCGGGCCGATCCGGCGAATCTGGACGCCGTCTGGAAGCTCCTGCGCGCGCTCCATTTCAAAGGGGAGTACGTGGCCCGCACCCGCGAGGACAAGCAGCGCATCTTCGAGCGCGGGCGCGACGTGGCGGAGGCCGCTCTCGGCCGCATCGGCCAGCGCGTGGGCGGCCGGGAGAAGCTGGACGAGATGTCCCCGAAGGCCGCGGCCAAGGCCCTGGCCGGTATCCCCCAGGCGCGGCCGATCCATCTGTGGGCCGCGGCCCACTGGGGCCTCTGGGGAGACAGCTTTGGCCGGCTCGCCGCGGCGCGCCAGGGTGTGGGCGACCGCGTCCGGCGCTCGGCCGAGATCCTCATCGCGCTCGACGAGACCTATGAGGAAGCCGCCGGCCACCGCATCCTCGGCCGCCTCCACACGCTGGCGCCCAAGGTCCCGCTGGTGACCGGCTGGGTAGACCGCGACAAAGCGGTCGCCGAGCTGCGCCGGGCCGTAGCGCTGGCGCCCGGCAATTTCCTCAACCACGTCTATCTGGCGGAAGCCCTGCTGGAGCACCAGCCCGAGAAGAAAGTCGAAGCGCGAGAGATCCTCCGCCGTCTCCTCACCCGCCAGCCCGCTCCGGAACGTCTCGTCGAAGACGAACGGGCGCTCGCCGACGCGAGGGCGCTCCTGGCCGGCTAAACTGCTGGATGCAAGGCCTTAAATCCGCCGCGTAGTCGTTAACTCGGCCGGGATAACGGCTATCCCTTCCGGAATAGCCACTGTACGGCCCAGGTAGCGGCTATACGGCCAGGATAGCGGCTAACTCAGTCGAGATAGCCGCTACACGGCGGAGATAGCGGCTACACGGCGGAGATAACGGCTAACTCAGTCGGGATAGCCGCTATACGGCGGAGATTACGGCTATACGGCGGAGATAGCGGCTACACGGCGGAGATGGCGGCTACACGGTGGAGATGGCGGCTACACGGTGGAGATGGCGGCTACACGGCCGGTTTGGGGCGTGAGCTGGCCGCAGCTTTCCCTGTCGATGCCGTAGATCAGGAGCTCCTTGCCCACCATCTCGGTGCGTCCTTGCAGGCTCTCGCCGAGGCGCTCGGCCACGCGGATCGAGGCGTGGTTCTCCGGCTGGATGAGGCTGATCACGCGGTCCTGGTGCAGAGCCGTGAACGCATAGGCCAGGGCGGCCCGGGCGCCTTCGGTGGCATAGCCGCGCCCCCAGAAGCGCGGCAGGAGCTGCCAGGCGAGCTCGAAACCCGGCCAGCCTGCCGGATTGGCGAAGCCGGTGATCCCGGCGAACGCACCGGTCGCCTTCTCCTCCAGCACCCACATGCCGCAGCCCCGGAAGACCCAGTGCCCCACGAGGAAGGCCAGATGCCGCCAGGCCTGCTCCGGGGTGAACGTTCCCCGGAGGAGGTGCCGGTTCACCTCGGGGTCGGCGCACAGCTCAGCATAGCCGTCAAAGTCGCTCTCGCGCGGGGGGCGGAGCCGCAAGCGCTCCGTCTCCAGAATCGGGCCGTGGAAATCGTCCATGGGCGAGACGGTACGCCGCGATCGAATCGGCGGAGTCGCGGAAATGCGAAGAGCCTTGAGTGACGGCATTGAATGTCCTGCGATCCTGTGTCGTCAGGATGCGTGTCCCGAATCGGGCCGCTGCGGCAACCTTGTACGTTAGAAGGAGACATTCGCGGAGGAGACGAATGCCACGACCGAAACCGACTCCGGAAGGTGCTGTTCTGTGGTTCTTCCGCTTCTCCCTCGGGCTGGGCGAGGAGGAGCTGGCACGGCCGAACGGTGTGACGGCGCGCGAGGTCCGCCGCTGGGAAAGGGGGAAGGTGCCTCTGTCCGGCGAGCGCCTGGGGGAGCTTCTCGCTCCGTGGGAGGTCCCTCCCGAGGCGGTCGACGCCGCCCTGTTCGCCCACCGGCTGGCGCATCCGCCGGAAGAGCCCCTTGCGCCCGTCGAGCCGCCCGAGGGGGACCGCCGGCTGATCGACCAGGCCGCGGCGGCGGGCGGGTGGGCCGGCGCCCAGGCCATCCGCGCCGAGCTGACCCTCGAAGGCCGCCGCCGGCAGGCCCGTGAGCACCGCCTCTGGGCCGGAGAGCGGTGGTCCCGCATGCAGCGGTTTCCGGCGAAGGTCCAGGAGGACTCGGCCGAGGTGCTGCTGGGAGACGACCGGAGCTGGGCCCTCGCGGAAAAGCTCTGCCTCGCCTCCGAAACAGCCGCGTCCGACCGGGCGAGCGAGGCCCTGCGGCTGGCGCGGCTGGCCGTCCACCTCGCCGAGCAGTGCCCGGGTCCGGAACGCTGGCGGCTGCGCTTTCTCGGCTGGTGCGAGCCCTTCCTGGCCAACGCTTTGAGGGTCGGAGGCGATTTCCCGGCGGCCGGGAGAACGTTCGCGAGCGCCGACGAGCACTGGCAACAGGGAGGCGCCGGAGATCCAGCCGGCCTGCTCGCCGGCACCCGCCGGCTCGACCTGAAAGCCTCTCTGCTCATGCACCAGGAGGAGCACCGTGAAGAGGCTCGGTCACTTCTTGATCAGGCCCTGAGAAGCGCCAAAAACGACCAAGCGCGCGGACGCCTGCTGATCCTGAAGGCGAACATCCTGATTCTCGCAGGCGAGTACGAGATGTCCCTCGAGGTCCTGGAGCAGGCGCAGCCACTGATCGACGAACAGAGGGAGCCACGGCTGCTCTTGGTGCATCGTTTCAATCAGGTGGCCGTTTTCCTCCACCTGGACCGCTACGCGGCTGCCGAGCCTCTGCTGCCGCTGGTCGAGGCACTGGCGGCGGATCTCGGCAACGAGCTGGACAGGGTGCGGGCCCGCTGGCTCCAGGGGAGGGCCTGGGCCGGTCTCGGGAAGCGGGAGGAGGCCCTGGCGATCCTATCGGAGGTGCGCCGGTACTTCCGGGCCGAAGAAATCGCCTACGACTTCGCCCTGGTGAGCCTGGAGGTGGCGGTACTGCATTTGGAGCAGGGCCGGACCCGCCTGGTCCGGGAGCTGGCCGAGGAGATGCTCTGGATCTTCAAGAATCAGAAGATCCACAAGGAAGCCTTGGCGGCGCTGGCGCTCTTCTGCCGCGCCGCCAAGGAGGAAGAGGCCGAAAGCGAGTGGACCCGGAAGCTGATCAAGTACCTCTACCGGGCGCAGCACAACCCCCGCCTGTGCTTCGAGCCGTGAGGTCGGTCACGTTCTCAGTCGCGGCAGCCACCGGAGGGGTCAAGCCCGCACCCGTTGTCGCTGTCCGTCGTGGCTTGGCGTGGCGAGCAGCCACCATTCGGGTCGAGAATGCACCCGTTCTCGCTCCAAGCGTTGGTGAAAACACCCCAGAGCTCGACGAGGAAGCCCCATGAGGCCTGTGCAGTGGGGCTGCTCCGGCCGGGGTTGACCTCCTCTCGGGGCTCGGCAGCCTGGATGGAAGGCACCGCCATGAGTAGGATGAGGATCAGAAGGACGGTTTTCGCAGGGAAACGAACCATGACCGGCTCCTTTTCGCGGTGCGCTCCGCGGCGGGCCTCCGCGGCCGCCGGGGCGCACCCGGCCTATAGGGTGCCAGGAGTCGGATCGAAAACGGACCTGAAGAGCCCTCATTGAGGGCTCTTCCACGAGGAGGACGGGCCCTTGGCGCAAAACAGTGATCTCAAAGACGTGGGACTGGCCATCATCCTGCTGCGCTCCCTGCCCAGCCCTCCCTGGAACCAGGCGGAGCTGTCGAGACGGTCCGGAGTCGACCAGAGCCAGATTTCCGACTATGAGCTGGGGAAGGCAGGCCGCGCCGCAAGACGCTGGCGCGGCTGGTGGCGCCCGCCGGCGTCGAGGTCTCGTTTTTCGAAAGGCTCATCCCCGTCTGCCGCGGCATCCGACTCGCCTACGAGCGCGCTCTTCGCCTGGGGCAGACCGGCGCCCCGGCGGACACCGGCGTCGCTTCAGGGCTGGAGAGGGCGATCGCTCGGGCCGCTCAGGATGCCATGGCGCCGTTTCTTCTCCAGTTGTCACAGCGCGACCGCGACCAGGCTCCCCGCGCCGAGGACCGGGTCTGGGCCGGCGAGCGGTGGTCGAGACTGGAGCCGATCCCGGCCGAGAAGCAGGATCTCCTTGTCGAGATGCTGTTGGGAGATGACCGGAGCTGGGCTCTCGCGGAAAAGCTCTGCCTCGCCTCAGCCACCGCTGCAGCCGACCGGGCGAGCGAGGCCCTGCGGCTGGCGCGGCTGGCCGTCCGCTTTGCCGAGCGGTGCCCGGGGCCGGAAAGCTGGCGCCTGCGCTTTCGCGGCTGGTGCGAGCCCTTCCTGGCGAACGCGCTGAGGGTCGGAGGCGATTTCACGGCTGCCGGGACGACCTTCGCGAGCGCCGACGAGCTGTGGAAGCGGGGAGCCGCCGGCGATCCCGCCGGCCTGCTCGACGACACCCGCCGGCTCGACCTGAAAGCCTCTCTCCTCATGCACCAGGAGGAGCACCGTGAGGAGGCTCGGTCACTTCTTGATCAGGCCCTGAGAAGCCAAAACGACCAGGCGCGCGGACGTCTGCTGATCATGAAGGCGAACATCCTGATTCTCGCCGGCGAGTACGAGATGTCCCTCGAGGTCCTGGAGCTGGCGCAGCCACTGATCGACGAACAGAGGGAGCCACGGCTGCTGTTGGTGCATCGCTTCAATCAGACGGTCGTTTTCCTTCACCTGGACCGCTACAGGGATGCCGAGACCCTGCTGCCGCTGGTCGATGCACTGACGGCGAATCTCGGCAACGAGTTGGACAGCGTTCGGTCCCACTGGCTCCAGGGCCGGTGTTGGGCCGGGCTCGGGCGGCGGGACGAGGCCCTCGCGGTCTTGTCTGAGGTGCGCGGGTACTTCCGGGCCGAAGAGATCGCCTACGACTTCGCCCTGGTGAGCCTGGAAGTGGCGGTGCTCCACCTGGAGCAGGGCCGGACCCGGCTGGTCCGGGAGCTGGCCGAAGAGATGCTGTGGATCTTCAAGAGTCAAAAGGTCCACAAGGAAGCCCTGGCGGCGCTGGCGCTCTTCCGCCGCGCCGCCGGCAAGGAACAGGCCCGGGCCGAGTGGACCCGGCGGCTGATCAAGTACCTCTACCGGGCGCAGCACAACTCCCGCCTGCGCTTCGTGGGAGAGGGGGCCGGGGGGTGAGGCCGCGGCGGCAACATCTACCAATTCTGGTTTGACAGCGTACTAGAGGGCGGGAGCGCTCAGCGAGGCGTCCCGTTGAACGGGAAGGCTCTCCCGTGAGCAAGTACTCACGCCCGTTCAACGGGAGAGCCCTCTTGCTCAACAGGAGCGCTCTCCCGTGAGCAAGTACTGCATGACCGTTCAACGGGAGGCCTCTCCCGTGAACAAATACTGTACGACCGTTCAACGGGAGCCCGCTCCCGTGAGCAAGTACTCCACAACGGTTCAACGGGAAGGCTCTCCCGTGAGCAAGTGCTGTACAACGGTTCAACGGGAGGGCTTTCCCGTGAACAAATACTTTAGAACCGTTCAACGGGAGCCCTCTCCCGTGAGCAAGTACTGCATGACGGTTCAACGGGAGACCTTTCCCGTTCAACGGGAGAGCTCTCCTGTTGAGCTGCAGGCCTCTCCCGTTCAACGGGAAGCCGCTTGTGTTGAACGAGAGTCTCTCCTGTTGAACAAATAGCCTCGCCTCGCTCCACCGGAAGCCTCTCCCGTAGAACGGGAAGCCTCGCTGGCTCAACCGGAGGCCACTTCCGTTCAACCAGAAACCTTCGCCGCCGAACGGTAGGATCTCCCTGCGGCCCGCGGCGGAGGTGCTTGAGACCCCTGAGACGTCCCGGCGGCTCCACCGCTCCCGGTCAGAATAGGTTCCAGCCTCCTCTCTGATCACCCTGGGCCGCGGCGAGCGCGCCACGCTCTACATGGTCCTGCTCGCCGCCTTCGAGCCCCGAGGGAGCGTCATTACGGCTCGAAGCCCCCATAGGCACGAATCCGCCCAGGCTCCACGATCCACAACTGACCGGCAGGTGACTCCTGTCGGATGGTCACGGCAACCTGCCGGACGAGATCGCGCATTCGTGCCAGACTGGGCTGTGGGTGACGCAGGACGATCAAGCCTGCATACTCCTGCGGTGGGTAGTCGAGGACTCGAGAGAAATCGAGGTCTGCCGTGATCAGACAGAGTCCGAGCCGGCGGCACTCCTCGGCAATGACGGAATCCGGTTTCCCGTTCAGGGACTCTTCCGCGGTCGTCGAGACTTGATGTCCTTCGGACTCCAGCGGCTCCCTCCAGCGCGGGTCGGTATTCTCATCCAACTTGAACCGCAGGCTCACTCTCGGCCTCGACCGGGATCACACGCTCGCGGGTCAGCTCTGCGGCATAGGCAAGACAAGCCTGGACATCCTCGCGGGTGAGAGAAGGGTATGCGGCAAGAATGTCTTCAATGGAGTCGCCATTCGCCATGTACTGAACGACCAACCAGACCATGATCCGGGTCCCACGGACACAGGGCTGGCCATGGCAGATCCTGGGGTCGACCGCAATGCGGCTCAGGAGATCCGTGGGGTGGGTCTTCATGGCGAATATGGTACCACCCCAGGGTACGCAGATCGGTCGTGGCGACGGCGGCCGCGGTGGGGAGACGGCCCGACGGTTGTGGTTCAGGAAGCGTTCGTGCCGGCGGACTGGGCCGTCTCTACGGTCCTATCGTGGCAAGATCCTTTCGCACGACCAGCATCGCATCGCCGTACGAATAGAAGCGGTAGCTCTCCCGAATCGCCTCTTCGTATGCGGCCAGCACCCGCTCCTTTCCCGCGAAGGCCGAGACGAGCATGAGGAGCGTCGACTTCGGCAGGTGGAAGTTGGTCAGGAGGACGTCCACCACCTGAAACTCGAACCCCGGTGTGATGAACAGCTCCGTGGCTCCGCTCCCGGCTCGCACTTCCCCACCTCCTGCTAACGCTGCGCTTTCCAGGGTGCGGACCACGGTGGTTCCGATCGCCACCACCCGCCCGCCCCGTTCTCGGGTGCGGCGGATCGCCTCGACCGTAGTCTCGCCGACCTGCCAGCGCTCGGTCTCCATGCGGTGGTCCTCCACCCTTTCGGCGGTGACGGGCTTGAAGGTGCCGAGGCCGACGTGGAGGGTGACTTCGGCGATTTCGATGCCGGCGGCGGTGAGCTGGTCGAGGAGCTCTCGGGTGAAGTGGAGGCCGGCGGTGGGGGCGGCGATGGCTCCGGGGTTTTTGGCCCAGACGGTCTGGTAGCGGTCCCGGTCCTCGGCTTCGTCCTCTCTCTGAATGTACGGCGGCAGCGGCATGTGGCCGAGGCGCTCCAGGTGGAGCTCGATCGGCTCGGAAAAGCGCAGGCGGTGACGGCCGGTCTCTTCCTTTTCCAGGACCTCGGCGGTCAATTTTTCATCCAGAGTGATGACGGTGCCGGGACGGGCGCGCCGGCCGGGCTTGACCAGGGCGTCCCAGTCCCGGTCTCCGGCTTTTCCGGTCAACAGGATCTCGATCTGGCCCCCTCCGGCCCGCCGGCCGAAGAGACGGGCGGGGATCACTCGCGTGTCGTTGATCACCAGGAGGTCCCCGGGGCGGAGCAGCTCCGGGAGGTCGCGGACATGGCGGTGGCGCTCCGGACCTTCGCGGTCGAGCACGAGGAGGCGGCTTGCGCCGCGCGGCGCGGGGTGCTGCGCGATGCGCTCGGGGGGCAGCTCGTAGTCGAAGTCGCGGGTCAGCACAGGTTTATTAGCCGACGGCCATCCGGCGCAGCAGGTCCCAGCCGATCAGGAACGTGATCAGCATGAGACCGCCGGCGGCCCAGAAGGGCGAGCGGATATCCACGGCCTGGAACAGCCATGGTCCGGCCAGCGGACCGAGCGTGCGGGCGAGAGCGCCGTACGAGCGGTAGATGCCGCTCACGCCTCCCTGCTCGCCGGCGTCGGTGAGCAGGCTGAGCAGACCGAGGCTGGACGGGTTGTGCAACCCCGAGCCGAGGGCGAGGAGAGAGAGCGCGGGCAGCAGGAGCGCGGGGGTGCCGGCGGCGGGGAGCAGCGCCAAGCCCGCCGCCATCACCAGGATGCTGTTGAGGATCAGCCGGCGCTCGCCGAAACGCTTGACCAGCAAACCCACCAGCCCGCCCTGCACCGCGACCAGGAGCACCCCGACGTAGACGAACAGCCAGCCGGTCTGCTTCATGTCGAAGCCGAAGCGGGCCTGGCAGTAAAGAGCGAGCGAGGTCTCCATCATCGAGAAACAGAAGGTGACCAGGAAGGCGAGGAGCATCAGGCCGCGCACCGGCGGATTGCGCCAGGACTCGGCCAGGAGGCGCGGCTCGAACCAGGTGCCGTGCACCGTTCCGCGCACCTCGGGCGGCAGGGATTCCTTGAGCCAGAGGAGCGCGGCAAGGAAGTTCACCGCGCTCATCCCGGCGGCGGTCAGCGGGAGCACCAGAGGCCCGAAGTGGGACAGGATGGCGCCGAGGGCCGGGCCGAGGACGAAGCCGAGGCCGAAGGCGGCTCCCACCACCATGCCCATGGCCTTCGAGCGCTCGGCGGGGGACGTCACGTCGGCGACGTAGGCCTGAGCGATGCCGTAGTTGGCGGCGGCGATCCCGGCGAGGGCTCTCGACACCAGCAGCCAGAGGAACGACGGGGCGAAGGCGAAGAGGATATAGGCGGCGATGCTGCCGGCGATGCTCACCAGGAGCACAGGCCGCCGCCCGACCCGGTCGGACAGCCGGCCAAGGAGGGGTGCGAAGAGGAGCTGCATCAGGCTGTAGGAGGCGAAAAGCCAGCCGATCTGCGCCGGCGTCGCGTGAAACGTCTGCGCGTAGAACGGGAGCTGCGGGATGATCATCCCGAACCCGATCAGGTCGAGCAGGACGGTCACGAAGACCGGGATGAGGGCTCGGCGGCGGGAGAGAGGGGCTTCGCTCACAAGGCGGGGAGTCTAGCAGGCCCTCACCCCCGGCCCCTCTCCCGCGAGCGGGAGAGGGGTGAACAGCAAAGATCCTTCTTCGTCTTCTGCCTTTGCTTTGCTCCCCTCTCCCGCTTGCGGGAGAGGGGCCGGGGGTGAGGGATCACCGTGTCCGCGGGTCGAGCACATCCCGCAGGCCGTCTCCCAGCAGATTGAACGCGATCACCGCCAGCGAGATCGCGGCGCCAGGGAAGGTGGCGATCCACCAGGCGAAGGAGAGGGACGACTGCCCGTCGGCGACCATGTTCCCCCAGGTCGGGGTCGGCGGTTGGACTCCCAATCCCAGGAACGAGAGGGAGGACTCGACCAGGATCAGCTGCCCGATCAGCAGCGTGGTCTGGATCAGCACCGGGGTCAGGGCGTTTGGCAGGAGGTGGCGCCAGAAGATCCGGAATGGGCCGAGCCCGATGGCCCGGGCGGCGAGGATGAACTCCCGTTGGTTGAGCCCCAGGATCTCGGCCCGGGTCAGGCGGCTGATCGTCGTCCAGGTCCCCAGGGCGAGGATGAGCACCAGGGCTCCCGTGTCCGGCTTGAAGATCGCCGCCAGAGTGATCAGCAGAAGGACGGGAGGGAAGGCCAGGAAGGCGTCCACGCCGCGCATCAGCAGGCTGTCGATCCAGGGCCCGCCCAATGCCGCGGAGGCTCCCACGGACACTCCGAGCAGGAGGGAGAGCGCCGCCGCGAGCAACCCGATCAGCAGGGAGATCCGCCCTCCCCACAGGATCCGCGACCAGACGTCGCGTCCGAACTTGTCGCTCCCCAGCAGATAGAAGCGATGGTCAGCCACCCCGCCGGGGGTCAGGTTGAGGATCTGGCCGGCGGGCAGGACCTCCGTCTGGCCCCGGCGCTCGATCCGCAACCCCTCGGGGACGCGCTCGGCCCGATCCGCCAGGCGCCAGGTGCCGTCCGCGAGGTGGACCGCGGCGAGCGACGTGCCCGGTGGGCGGTAGGAGGCCATGGCGGGGTCGAGCTGCTCGTCCGGATCATAGGGTGCGAGCCAGGGGGCCGCCAGCGCGGCCAGGCCCAGCAGCGTGGCGAGGACCACGCCCAGGAGCAGGCTCCGGCTACGCATCGCGCACGCGCGGATCGGCTACGGCTTGCAGCAGGTCCGCCAGCAGGTTGCCCAGGATGACCAGGGCGGAGGCGAAGATGGTGATCCCGAGCATCAGCGGGTAGTCGCGGGAGAGGGTCGCTCCGAAGGTGAGCCGTCCGAGGCCGGGCCACGCGAAGATGATCTCGGTGAGCACGGCTCCGTTCAGCAGCTGAGGGAAAGTGAGGGCGAAGAGCTGGATGAGCGGCGTCAGGACGTTGCGGAGGCCGTGCACCCAGACGACGCGGCGTTCGGAGAGCCCCTTGGCGCGGGCGGTGCGGATGTAGTCCATGCCCATGACCTCGATCAGGCTGCCGCGCACGAAGCGGAGGGTCGGGCCGGCGTTGTAGAGGCCGAGCGCGAGGGCCGGCAGGGTCAGGTGCCACAGCAGGTCCAGCAGGCGCCCCGCGGGGCTCAGCAGGTCGGCGTCGATCGAGTGCATGTGGCTCGCCGGCAGCACCGGCCAGACGTAGGCGAAGAGCAGGACCAGCATCAGCGCGACCCAGAACGGGGGCTGCGAGTTGAGGGTCAGAGACGCGACGCGGATGACGTGGTCCGCGATGCCGTCGCGCCGCCGCGCCGCGGCGATCCCCAGGAGCAGCGCAGTGCCGTACTCCACCCCGATGGCGGCGGTGGCGAGAAGGAGCGTGGCGGGGAAGGCCTCGGCGATGGCGGTGGCCACCGGCCGCTGCTGCGCGAAGGAGAACCCGAGGTCGCCACGGGTGAGCGCTCCCAGCCAGCGGACGTACTGCTCGCCGAGGGGACGGTCGAGGCCGTAGAGATGCCGGAGGCGCTCGCGGTGCTCACGGCTCATCCGCTGCCCTTCGAAGAAGGTCGTCGGATCGCCCGGCGCGAGGTGCACCAGAAAGAAGGTGGCGGTAGCGACGAGGTACAGAAGCAGGAGCGACGCGAAGAGACGCCGCAGGAGGAAGCCGGCCACGCCCGAGGCCTCGGAGGAGCCCGCCCGGTCAGTGCCGGGGCTCGACCCACCAGTCTTTCAAGTTGAAGAACCCGTTCTGGACGTTCGGCCAGGCATCGTGCACCCGCTTGTTGAGGGCCGCGAGCCGCTGCGACTCCCAGAGGAAGGTGGCCGGCTGGTCGCGATGGATGAGGCGCTCGATCTGATGAAAATAGGGCAGGGACTGGGTAGGCTCTGTCTGGCTCGCCGCCAGGTCGATCAGGCGGTCCACCTCGGGATTCGAGTAGTGGAAGTAGTTGTCGCCGATATCGATGGAGCGGCTGTGGAAGTTGCCCGAGAGGTCGAGGCTGGTGTCGATGGAGAGCCCGCTGATCGAGGCGTCGTAGTTGCCGCTCCGGGTGTCCGTCACCAGGGTGTTGAACTCCAGGATCCGCGGCGTCGCCTCGATCCCCACCTGCCGGAGCTGCTGCTGGATCATCACGGCGGCGTCGTTGCGCTGCTGGTTGCCGGCGTTGCTGGTCAGCTCGAACGAGAATTTTTTCCCGCCACGGTCCAGGATGCCGTCGCCATTCGTGTCCTTCCAACCCTTGGCGGCGAGGATGCGCCGCGCCTCGGCCGGATCGTAGGGCCAGGGCTGGAGCGTCTTGTCGTGGGCCCACACCGACTGGAGGATCGGCGAGACGCCGACCCGGCCGTTGCCGCCGGGGAGCAGGGTGTCGACGATCGCCTGGCGGTTGATCGCCAGCGTCAGCGCGCGCCGCACCTCGGGGTCCGCGAAGAGCGGCCGTTTGCCGTTCCAGGCGACCAGGACGTAGAGGTTGGACCAGTAGGAGACGAGGTCGAGATCGGGACGCTCCCGGATGCGTGCCACGTCGTTCGGCGGGACCTGGGCGATGAAGTCGATCTCGCCGTTCAAGAGCTGGGTCATCAGGCTGGCCGAGTCGGGCACGAAGCGCAGCACGACCCGGTCGAGATAAGGACGGTCCTTCTCCCAATAGCGCTCGTTGCGGACCAGGACCATCTCCTGCTGCGGTGCCCAGGAAGCGATCTTGAATGGGCCGCTCGCCACCCGGTTCTGCAAGAACCAGTCGGAGCTCTCGCGCCACTTCTCGAAGGGGAGCTTCGACCAGACGTGCTTCGGCAGGATGAGGCCCTCGTTGACGTCCAGGAGCTGCTTGATGTAAGCGCGGGTGAAGTGGAAGCGCACGGTCTGGGGATCCACCACCTCGACGTCGCGGATGAACTCCTTCATGTAGGCGCTGTCCCAGGCCACGGCGGGATGGATCTGGGCCTGCCAGGTCCAGCGCACGTCCTCGGCGGTCAGCGGCACGCCGTCGCTCCAGACAGCGTCCTTGCGGAGATGGAAGGTGAGCGTCTTGTGGTCGTCCGACCAGTCCCAGGACTCGGCGAGCTGCGGGGTGAAGGTGGCCGGATGCTCGGCGAAGTCGGGCTGCTCCTGGACCAGGTGCTGAAGCGTCCGGAAGAGGACCTCGTTGGTCAACGCGGTCGTGGGGATGATCAGGTCATTCACTCCGAGCGGCTCGGTGGTCCAGCCGGTGACGACCGTGCCGCCGCGCCGGGGCGTGCCCTGGGCCGCCGCGCCGTCCGGCTGTGGCGGCTGCGGACGGGTCTCCTCCCGCGCGCCGCAAGCCACGAGCAGCGCCGCGAGGAGGATCGGATAAAGGAGGCGAATTGGCCGGATCATGAGAGCGGCAGGTATCGTACTACGGGAAGGCTCGGGACGGGGTGGTATCCTGTCCCCGAGATGAAACGCGTCGCGAAAGTCGGCCTGTCGCGCCGCCTGCTGATCGCCTCCGCCATCTTCGGGTTGTTCGTCCTGTTCGACATCGCCCTGTTTGGCTGGCTGATCTTCCGTTCCCTGTCCCAGCGCGAGATCGAGCGGGTGCTCCTCGAGACGCGCGAGGAGGCCGAGACCCTGGCGCAGCGGATCGCCGACCGGGCCAAGGGCCAGGGCGACCTCTACACCGCGGTCGCGGTCGAGCGCGAGACCCAGACCTATATCGACTCCATCCTGCGCCAGCGCGACATCGTGCGGCAGGTCGAGATCCGTGACAAGGACGGCGTCCTCGTCTTCCAGAGCGTCAAGCAGGGGAGCGTCCAGGTGCCGAGCCAGGACGGTCCGGCGATCGTCCCGGGCACTCCGGAGCTCCCGGGCTCCAAGGAGGAGAAGCGGAGCTCGGAGTGGACGACGACCTACGAGGTCCCGGACGTGCAGGTGCCGATCGGGAACCTCGGCCTCCTCCAGATCGGCATCAGCGCTCCGGAGCTGGCCAAGCGGATCGAGATCCTCCGCAAGGAGCTGATCCAGCAGGCGGCGGTGATCGGCGGCTTCTCGATCCTCCTGCTGCTCACCGCCTTCGCGGGCGTCTGGCTGCTGATGCGGCGGGCCCAGGTGCTGGAGGTGCAGGCGGCCGAAGCGGAGCGGATGGCCTACATCGGGACTCTCGCCTCGGGCCTGGCGCACGAGATCCGCAATCCGCTCAATTCCCTGAACCTCAACATGCAGATGCTGGAGGAGGAGATCGTCGAGAGCGGCTCGGCGCCGACGGGCAAGCGGCTGCTGTCGATCACGCGCTCCGAGCTCAGCCGCCTGGAGCGGCTGGTCACCGACTTCCTGGCCTATGCCAAGCCGCGTCCCGTGGAGCTGGAGGAGGTTCCGGCGGTGCTCCTGCTCGAACGGGTGCCCGAGGTCCTGGCCGGCGAGATCCAGAAGCGGCGGGCGCGTATCGATGTCCACGACCGCAGCAACGGGGCCCGGGTCCGCGTCGATCTGGCGCAGATGAACCAGCTCCTCCTCAACCTGGTGCAGAACGCCCTGGTGGCCGCCGAGGAGGCGGACCGGACGCCGATCGTCGAGCTGACGGCGCACCGGCAAGGACCGTGGATCCAGCTCCGGGTGGCCGACAACGGCGCGGGGATCCGTCCCGAGGACCAGGCGAAGATCTTCGATCTCTTCTACTCCACCCGCAAGGGCGGTACGGGCCTGGGGCTCGCCATCGTGGACCGCATCGCCCAATCGCATGGCGGGCGCGTCGCGGTCGAGAGCGCTCCGGGGACGGGAACGGTCATGACGATCGAGATCCCGGCCGTGACCACCCCGGAGCCGGTGCCCCGGACCGTGGTCGAAAGCTCCGTCGGGATCTAACCCGCCAAAAATGAAAAGGCCCCGCCGCAGCGGGGCCTGCCAGCGCCGGTTGCCCGGCCAGTCTCAGCTGATGGCGATCTTGCGGGGCTTCGCCTGCTCGGCCTTGGGGACCGTGATGGTGAGGAGGCCGTTCTCGAAGGCCGCCTCGACCTTCTCATTGTTCACCTGGGTCGGCAGCGTGAACGCCCGCGCGAAGGACCCATAGGTCCGCTCGATCCGGTGATAGCCCTCCTTCTTCACGTCCTTCTCGAACTTCCGCTCGCCCGACAGCCGGAGGACGTTGTTCTCCAGCGTGATGTTGATGTCGTCCTTGGTCAGGCCCGGCAGCTCGGCGGTCAGCCGATAGGCCTCGGGGGTCTCCTGAATGTCGACGGGCGGCATCCAGGTCCGGTTCGAGACCTCCTCGCTCGAGACCAGATCCTGATTGAAGAACGTGTCGAGCGCCCGGAAGAAGGGGTCGCGGGCGTTCAGGACGGCGGGATTCCAGCGGGAAATCGTGTTCAACATGGTGATGTCCTCCTTTTTCTTCGTGTCAGTAGATCGCGGTTCATCGCGGAGGAGGTGGCGTCCTCCTCTCGCACTGTGGATATGATGCCAGACAGCTTAGATCGTGTCAATGCCCTTGTGCGAAGATCTCAGCGCCAAGTTATCAATTTCCGGAGAGTGCCAGGGATTCACTTCTAGATCTCACAGCAATAGACTCAACATATGAGCTGAGCCAAAGATTCCACAGTTTTAGTCTCCACGTAGAAGATCTGGAGGCGGAGTCCTTCGAACAGCAGGATGGCGCACAATTTGCTGTATTCTGTACCTGCATGCTGCTGTACCTGTTTTCCCTCCTGACGCGGTACTGGCTGTCCCTGACCGGGGCGCGGCGGAAGCGCCTGCGGGTGGGGTCCGTGCGGCTGGTCTATTACGTCCTGGGACCGGAAGACGGCGAGCCCTGGGTGGTCCTCCATGGGCTCGGCTCGGTCGCTGCGACCTGGGGCAAGACGCTGTTCCGGTTGCGCCGGGACTGCCGGCTGATCGTCCCTGAGCTCTCCAGCTTCGGCGGCTCGCAGATCCCCGGCCACGCGCTGGACATTCGCGACGGCGCCAGGGTGGTCGCCCGTCTGATCGAGAAGGAATTCGGCCGCCGGCCGGTGACCGTCGCGGGGCTGAGCCTCGGCGGCTGGCTCGCGGTGCGGCTGGCCTTGGCGCGGCCGGAGCTCGTCTCCCGGCTGGTGCTGGTCAACACCGGCGGCTACCGGCAGCAGGACTGGGACGCCATCGAGCACCTCGTCCGGGTGAACGACATGGCCGGCGTGGAGCGGCTCTACGGCGCGATGTTCGTCCGCATCCCCTGGGTCATGGAGCACTCGCGCGGCGGCTTCCTTCAGGCCTACACCTCGCCGGTGGTGCGGGGCGTCCTCGACCGGCTGACGCCGGAGGACACCTTCGACGACGAGGACCTGCGGCAGCTCCGGATGCCGACCGCTCTGATCTGGGGGGACCGCGACGGGCTCTTCCGGATCGAGGGGGCCCGCGCCATGGCCGAGGCTCTTCCGGACGCCACGCTGGAGGTCCTGGAGGGGTGTGGCCACGCCATCCACCTGGAATGCCCCGACCGGCTGGCCGAGGCCATGCAGCAGGCGCGCCGCCGGGTGGCACCAAAGACGGCAAGGACATCAAGGACATCAAGGACGCCAAGGACGGTCTGATCCTGGCTGGTGCCCTTGCCGTCCTTGGAGTCCTTGCCCCTCCTTTGCTATCTTCTTGGGTGACCATGGCCAGCCCCGACTACATCGTCTGCCTGGAGTGCGAGACCCCCTGCTATGTGTTCGAGTGGCAGGACGGCAAGATCACCGAGGCGCTCTGCACGGCCTGCGGCAACGACGACACCGACCAGTTCGCCCAGCCCGAGGAGCTGGAAGAGCTGGAGAACTGAACCCGCCCGCGACGGGCTGAGGCGTTGACCCGGACCACCTCCTGTGGTAGGGTCCGCCGTCTACGCGTCTTCGTGACGACCCTCTGGGAGCATAATTTCTATGTACGCAGTGATCGAGAGTGGTGGCAAGCAGTATCGCGTCACGCCGGGCGATGTGATCGACGTGGAGCTTCTCGCGTCCCATCAGGACGGGCAGCGCGACGAGGTCCGGTTCGATCGGGTGCTGCTCGTCTCTGGCGATAACGGCCTGAAGGTCGGCAATCCCGTGGTCGAGGGAGCCCTCGTCAAGGCGTCGTTCGTCGATGCCCTGCGCGGCCCGAAGATCCGGGTCTTCAAGTTCAAGAAGCGCAAGATGTACCGGCGGACCAAGGGCCACCGGCAGAACCTGCACCGCGTTCGGATCGAGGGGATCGAGCTGCCGTCGTGACGGCGGCCGCCCTGACGTCTTTCAGGAGCGACAACCATGGCACATAAAAAGGGACAGGGATCGACCCGGAACGGCCGGGACTCCAACCCGCAATATCTGGGCGTCAAGGCCTATGGAGGCCAGCAGGTCACCGGCGGTACGATCATCGTCCGCCAGCGCGGCACCCGTTTCTTCCCGGGCCTGAACGTCGGCCAGGGGAAGGACGACACCCTCTTCGCGAAGATGGACGGAGTCGTGAAGTTCCAGGACAAGGGTCGGCGCGGGAAGTTCGTCCACATCCTGCCTGCCGAAGCCCCCGCGACGCCCGTCGAGACCTCCGAGCCCGCCGGCTGATTTGATCTTCCTCGACGAAGCCACCATCCACGTCCGGGGCGGGAAGGGGGGGAACGGTTGCCTGGCGTTCCGCCGGGAAAAGTACGTTCCTCTCGGCGGACCGTCCGGAGGGGATGGTGGGAACGGCGGCTCGGTCTTCCTGGTCGGCCAGCAGAGCCGCAACACCCTCTACCATCTCCAGTTCCATTCCCTCTATCCGGCCGACCGCGGCCGTCATGGTGAGGGATCGAACAGGACCGGCAAGGAAGGGGACGACCTGGAGATCCAGGTGCCGCTCGGCACGGTGGTGTTCGACCGGGACTCGGGAGAGCAGCTCGGCGAGGTGCTGGAGGATGGGCAGCGGCTGCTGGTCGCGGCCGGCGGGCGCGGCGGGCGAGGCAACGCCCGCTTCGCCACCGCCACGAACCAGGCGCCGCGCCGCGCCGATCCGGGAACCGAGGGGGAGGAGCGCTTCCTCCGCCTGGAGCTCAAGCTGCTGGCCGACGTCGGGGTCGTCGGGCTGCCGAACGCCGGCAAGTCGACCCTGATCAGCGTCGTGTCCGCGGCGCGTCCGAAGATCGCCGACTACCCGTTCACGACCCTGGTGCCGCAGCTCGGCGTGGTCGCCGAAGGGCCGCTCGACGAGCCGTTCGTCATCGCGGACCTGCCTGGCCTGATCGCCGGCGCCGCGCAGGGAGCGGGATTGGGCATCCAGTTCCTCCGCCACGTGGAGCGCTGCCGCGTCCTCGTCCACCTGGTCGACCTTTCCACGGAGGGGAGCGCCGTGGAGGACCTGGAGACGGTGGAGCGGGAGATGGAGGCGTTCAATGCGGACCTGATGCGGCGTCCGCGGCTGCTGGTGGGGAGCAAGCTCGACGCAGCCCTCCCCGAGCGCCGGGAGGAGCTGCGCGCCGCCGCCGAAGCCCGCGGCCTGCCGTACCTGGAGATCAGCTCCGCCACCAACGAGGGCGTCCGGCCGCTCGTCGGTGAGCTGGCGCGGCGGTTGACATGAAGCTGGGCCTCTTCGGAGGTAGCTTCGATCCGATCCACCAGGGGCACGTCCTGCCGGTCCGCGAGGCCCGGCGGGCTCTCGGGCTCGACCGGGTCCTCTATCTGGTCACGGCGAAGCCGCCGCACAAGCCGCGGCGGGCGCTGGCGCCACCCAACGCCCGCTACACCATGGTGGAGATGGCGCTCCTCGGAGAGGAGGGGCTGTACGCCTCGCCCTATGAGATGGTCCTGGACCGGCCCGCCTACACGATCGAGACGCTGGAGCATTTCCAGCAGACCGAGCCCGCGGCGGACCTCCATCTGTTGATCGGCGGCGATTCGTTCGCCGATCTCCATCTGTGGTACCGCTGGCGGGAGATCCCCGCCGCGGCACGGCTCGTCGTCCTCACCCGGCCGGGCTGGGAGCTGGACGCGCGGGCCCTGCACCCCGATCTCGCCGCCCTGGCGGCGACCGACCGGGTGATCTTTTTGAGACAGCCGCCGGTCGATATCTCCTCGACCCGCCTGCGGGATCTGTTCGCGCGTGGCGAGCAGCCGCCGGTGGGTCAGGTCTCCGACCTGGTGGTACGATACGTGCAAAAATACGACCTGTACCGATGAGAGCCGAACCGACACCGACTTCTCCATCTGTCCCCGCCGCTTCCGGCGCCACGGATATCGCGAGCAAAGTGCGGAGCGCCGTGGCCGCGGCCGACGACCGCAAGGCGATCGATCTCAAGGTCCTGCACCTCGAGAAGGTCACCGACTTCACCGACTACTTCCTGCTCTGCAGCGGCACGAGCGAGCGTCAGGTCCAGGCGATTGCGGACGCGGTGCTCGAACGGTTGCGCGCGGAGAAGACCCGTCCTCTCCACATGGAGGGGTATAACCGGGGGCAGTGGGTGCTGCTCGACTACGGCGACTTCGTGGTCCACATCTTCCAGGAAGAGCCGCGGAAGTTCTATGCGCTGGAACGCCTCTGGGGGGATGCCCCTGACGTGACCGCCCAACTGAGGGCGGCTTCCTGAAAAGAAGCCGGCGGGTGCCGTGCTCACCCTCTCCCGACTGATTCAGGACTTTCCTGCCCTTGGGGAAAGCCTGCGGGGAGCGGAGCGCGCGGCCGCGACGGATGCGCCGGTCCTGATCCTCGGCGAGCCGGGCAGCGGCCGGTCGACCCTGGCGCGCGCCCTTCATGCCGCAAGCCGGCGCGCCGCCGGTCCCCTGGTCGAGGTGGACCCCGGCGCCGTCCCCAGCACCCTGTTCGAAAGCGAGCTCTTCGGCTACCGCGCGGGCGCCTTCACCGGCGCCGAGAAGGGGAGCGAAGGGAGGGTGGCGCGCGCCGAGGGCGGCACGCTGGTCCTCGACCACGTCGAGGAGCTTCCGCTGGCTGCCCAGCCGAAGCTCCTGCGCCTGGTCGCGGAGCGCCGGTACTCCCCGCTGGGAGGCGCCGAGGTGGACGCCAACGTCCGCTTCGTGGCGATCGGGTCGGAGGACCTGCCGGTCCGCGTGGCGCGCGAGACGTTCCGCCCGGACCTCTTCTACCGCCTGGAGGTCGTGGCCTACCGCCTCCCTCCGCTCCGCGAGCGCCGTAAGGACCTCCCCGCCGTCCTCGACCACCTGCTGGCGGACCTCGCCGAGCGCTTCGACCGGCCCGGCCTCGCGCTGGCCCCGCGCGCCCGCGCCTGGATGCTGGAGCACCCCTGGCCGGGCAACCTGCGCCAGCTCCGCAACGTGCTGGAGCGCGGCCTGATTTTGTCGGGGGATCGAGAGGTCGATCCGCCCGCGCCGGAAGGTTCCACCGAAGGCCGCCCCCGACCCCTCCTCGACGTGGAAAAAGAGCTCATCCGCAACGCTTTGGCCTACACCCGAGGCCACCAGGGGCGCGCCGCCGAGCTCCTCGGCATCAGCCGCAAGGCGCTCTGGGAGAAGCGGCGGCGGTACGGGATTCCATAAGCTTCAGGTCCGCTCCAGGTTTGCCAGCAGCTGTTCGAGCTCGGTGGCATCCGCTTGCGCGAGCCCGAGGTCGACGACGGCCTGGGCCTGCTCGGCGACCGTGGGTTTCTCGAAGAGAACCGGCAGCGGCACCTCGACGCCGTACTTTTCGCGCAGCGCCGCGATGACCCGGACCGCGAGGAGCGAATGCCCGCCGAGCTCGAAGAAGTTGTCGTGCCGGCCGACTCGTTCGAGCGAGAGGATCTCGCACCAGATCGCGGCGACCCCCTCTTCCACCGGCGTGTCGGGGGCCTCGAACCCGGTCTCCCGGGAGACCTCCTGCGCAGGATCGGGCAGGGCCCGGCGGTCCAGCTTGCCGTTGGGGGTGAGCGGCAGCCTCTCCAGCCAGATGAAGGCCTCCGGGATCATGGGATCGGGCAGGAGCCGGCGCAGGAAGTCCCGCAGCTCGCCGGAGCTTGGGCGGGGTTCGTCCGGAGCCGTCGCGAGCCAGGCGGTGAGGGCGGTGCCGTGCAGCAGCACCGCGGCCTCGCGCACTGCCGGATGCCCGCCGAGCGCCGCCTCGACCTCGGCCGGCTCGACCCGGAAGCCGCGCACCTGGATCTGGCCGTCCCGGCGCCCGGCGAGATCGACCGTGCCGTCGGCCCGGTAGCGGCCCAGGTCGCCGGTCCGGTAGAGGCGGTCGGCGGTGTCGCCGGTCCATGGATTGGTCACGTACCGCTCGGCCGTGAGGCGCTCGTCCCCCAGATAGCCCAGGGAGAGATGCGGCGTCCGCACACAGATCTCGCCGAGCTCACCCGGCGCGGCGAGGTTGCCGGCAGAGTTCAGCACGAGGAGCTGGACGCCGTCGATCCCCCGGCCTACCGGCACCCGGCGCGCCGGCCAGGCGCCCGCGCCGGAGGCGTCGTGCCATGCCATGGCCTGAGGGGTTTCGGTGGTGCCGGAGAAGTTGACGCAGGCCACCCGCGGAGCGATCGCCCGCAGGCAGGCCACGTCCCGCTCGGTCAACACGTCGCCGCCGAAGAAGGCATACCGCAGGTCCGGCAGGGGCGTGGCGCCGTCGGCCAGGAGCTGCCCCAGAGCGGGCGTCAAATGGCAGACGGTGACGCGGTGGCGCGCCATCCAGGCGGACAGCGAGCCGAGGTCCTCCGCGCCGGGAATGCACAGCGTGGCCCCGAGCGAGAGCGGGGTGAAGACGTCGCGCAGCAGCGGATCGTGCGAGAGCCCCGAGAGCATCGAGAAGCGGTCGGCGCCCGTCAGGCCGAACGTCTCCGCGTGCCAGGCGCAGAAGTGGGCGAGGGGTCCATGCGTTCCGACGATCCCCTTGGGCTCGCCGGTGGAGCCGGAAGTGAAGGCGAGGTAGGACCTCACCCCCTGGTCCCTTCTCCCATCACCCACCCAGGAACGGATTTCAAGATCGGGGGTGAGGATCACCCGCGGTCCAGCCTGCCGGAGGATCGCCTCTCGGCGTGGCTCTGGATGCGCCGGATCGAGGACCACGAAGGCCGCGCCCGTCTCCTGTGCTCCCAGGAGCGCCTGCACCAGCCGCCGGCTTCGCTCGGCGAGGACCGCCACCACGTCGCCCGGCCCGATCCCGGCCTCCCGCAGCCTCCGGGCGAGATCGCCTGCGTGCTCCGCCAGCTCGCCGTAGGTCCAGGCCCCTTCGGCATCGACCACCGCCGGGCGGTCCGGAGCGCGCCGCGCCTGCTCGGCGAAGCGCTCGTGCACGGGGCGCCACTCTCCTGCCGCGAACGTGGCGCTCGGATCGGGGAGGAGGGCCGCGGCCTCGGGCGTCAGGAGGGAGATCCGGGAGACCGGCGTGTCCGGCTCCGCGATGGCCCGCTCCAGGAGCTGCCGGAGCTGGGCCAGGAAGCCCAGCATCGTGGCGCGGTCGAAGAGGTCGGCGTTGTAGACCAGGTCCAGGAAGAGCTCACCGCTCGGGATCTCCTCGCCGTACACCGTGAGGTCGAACCGCGACGGCATCTCGCGCAACGGCAGGGTCTCGATGGCGAGACCCGGAACGTCGAAGTCCCGGTTGGGGAAGCCCTGGAGGTTGAACAGCACCTGGAACAGGGGCGAGCGGGAGGGATCGCGTCCAGGCTGCACCTCCTCGATGATCTTCTCGACCGGCACGTCCTGACTGGCGTAGGCGGCGACGGCCATCTCGCGGACCCGGTCGAGCAGGGTGCGGAAGGTCGGATCGCTGGAGAGGTCGATCCGCAGCGGCAGCATGTTGAGGAAGATGCCGATCACGTGCTCCAGCTCCTGGCGGTCGCGCCCGGCGAAGGGAGAGCCGACGACGAGGTCCTCCTGGCCGCTCCAGCGGGAGACCAGGACGGCGAAGCCCGAGAGCAGCACCATGAACGGGGTGGCCCCCACGGGACCGCCGAGGCCGCGCAGGCCGCTCGCCAGCTCCGGCGGCAGGAGCAGGGTCTCGCTCAGTCCCCGGAAGGTTTGGACCGCGGGCCGTGGCCGATCCGTGGGCAGGTCGAGGACGGGCAGGGGCGGGGCGAGCCGCTCGCGCCAGGCGGCGAGCTGCCGCGCCATCTCCTCTTCACGCGAGAGGGAACGCTGCCAGCTCGCAAAGTCCGCGTACTGGAGCACCGGCTCGGGCAGGGGCGACGGCTCGCCGGCGGCAAAGGCGCGGTAGATCCGCACCAGCTCGGTCAGGAGCACGATGGTGGACCAGCCGTCTCCCACGATGTGGTGGAAGACCAGCGTGAGGGCGTGGCGTTCCGCCGCCTGACGGAGCAGCATGGCCACCAGGAGAGGCGGCCGGGAGAGGGTGAACGAGTGATCGGTGGCCCGGGTGGCGAGCCGCTCGGTCTCGGCCTCGCGCCGGCCCTCCGGCAGCGACGAGAGATCCACCAGCGGCAGAGGGACGGCCCGTGCCGGCAGGATGCGCTGCGCGGGGCGGCCCTGGACCTCCACGAAGGCGGTGCGCAGCGATTCGTGCCGGCGGAGGACCTCGGTGAGAGCGCGGGTGAGGGCGGGCACGTCGAGCGCGCCGGCGAGAAGCATGGACTCATTCAGGTTGAAGGCGGTCGTCCCCGGATTGAGGCGGTCGAGGAACCAGAGCCGCTCCTGGGCGACGGAAAGGGGCAGGTCGCCGCCGCGCGGGACGGAGGGGATGACGTCCGCAGTGCCTGCCGCGGGCTCCGTCCTCTCCTCCTCCAGGAGACGGATCAGCTCCGCGAGGCCCGCGACCGTCGGAGCCTGGAACAGCCACTTGAGCCGCACCTCCGCTCCCAGAAGGCTCTTCACCCGGGAGAGGAGCTGCAGGCCGAGGAGCGAGTCGCCGCCGATCTCGAAGAAAGGATCGTGGGCTCCCACTGGCGCGATGCGGAGGAGGTCCTCGAACAGGCTGGCGAGCCGCTGCTCCAGGTCGCCGTCCGGCGCCACGAAGGGAGTCCCGAGGAAGCGGGGGCGCCGCGGCGGCGCCCCGGCTTCCGCCTTCGGCTCCTCGGGAGAGGGAGATGCCGACACTGATGATCCAGGCTCGATCCAGTAGCGCTGCCGCTGGAACGGATACGCCGGGAGCGGCACGCGCAGCCGCCGTGCGCCGGCATGGAGGGCGCTCCAGTCCACCCCGGCCCCGGCCAGCCAGCGCTGGCCCAGGGCAATCAGCGACTCCGGGGAATCTGGAGGCTCCGGAGAGACGGGCTCGCCGGCCGGACCTTCCTGCACGACGCCGGAGAAAAGCTTGCGGGGATCGCGGGAGGCGAGAGCCTCCCGGGCTTCGGTCGCGCTGCGGCAGACCAGAATCCGCCGGTGCGCCAGCTCGCGCCGCCCCGTCTGGAGGGTGAAGGCCACGTCGGCGAGATCCAGGTTGCGGTACCGGCCCAGGTGGCCCACCAGGCGGTCGGTCATCGCCTCCAGGGCGGGAGCGCTGGCCGCCGAGAGCACGAGGAGATGCCAGGAGCCGGCCGGATCGCCGGGAGGGACGGGCGGTGCCTCCTCCAGGACCACATGGGCGTTCGTGCCGCCCAGGCCGAACGAGCTCACTCCCGCGCGGCGGGGCTCCGGCCCGGGCGGCCAGGGGAGGGGAGCGGGATTGACGAAGAACGGGCTGTCCTCCAGCCCCAGCCGCGGGTTCGGCCGCTGGAAGTGCGGCGTCGGCGGGATCACTCCCCGCTCCAGGGCCAGGGCGGCCTTGATCAGCGACGCCACACCGGCCGCGGCGTCCAGATGGCCGATATTGCCCTTGACCGAGCCGAGGGCGCAGAAGCCCTTGCGAGAGGTCGCGAAGGCCTGCCGCAGAGCGGCCACCTCCACCGGATCGCCCAGAGGCGTCGCGGTGCCGTGCCCCTCGACGAATCCGACCGACTCCGGATGCACCCCGGCGACCGCCTGGGCCATGGCCACCACGTGGGCCTGTCCCGCGATGCCGGGTGCGGTGAAGCCGACCCGGTCGTCGCCGTCGTTGTTGACCGCCGTGCCCAGGATCACGGCATGGACGTGGTCGCCGTCGGCCAGCGCCTCCTCCAGCCGCTTCAACACCACGAGGCCCGCGCCTTCCCCGTCCACCGGCCCCTGGCCGTCGGCATCGAAGGGGCGGCAGTGGCCGTCGGGCGAGAAGATGCCGTCGGCCTGGTAGAGATAGCCCGCCGGGCGGGGGAGCAGGATGCGCACGCCGCCGGCGAGGGCAAGGTCGCACTCGCCGTTGAGCAGGCTCTGGACCGCCAGGTGCACGGCCACCAGCGAGGTGGAGCAGGCCGTCTGCACGGTCAGGCTCGGGCCGCGCAGCGCCAGCTTGTAGGAGAGGCGGGCGGCCAGGAAGTCGGAGCCGTTCCCCAGCAGGGTCTGGAGGTCGCTCATGGACTTCAAGAGCGCGCGGTTCGTGGCCAGGTTGAACAGCAGGTAGGCGTTCGGCCCGCTGCCGGCATAGACGCCGATCAGACCTGGATAGCGCCGCGGGTCGTAGCCGGCGTGCTCCAGGGCCTCCCAGCCGCATTCGAGAAGCAGCCGGTGCTGGGGGTCCATGATCTCGGCCTCGCGGGCGCTGTAGCCGAAGAGCTCGGCGTCGAACAGCTCGGCGTCGCGCACCACCGCCCGGGCCGGCACGTAGGTCGGATCGTCCAGGAGCGCCGGATCGACCCCGGCGGCCTCCAGCTCCTCGCGGCGGAAGAAGGTGACCGAATCGACTCCGGCTACCAGGTTCTTCCAGAACCGCTCGATGTTTCCCGCCTCGGCGGCGCCGGGGAACCGGCCCGCCATGCCGATGATCGCGATCCCGCTCGTCTCATTCATGGCTCAGCACCTCGAAAATGACTCCCACCGTCGCCCCCCGCATGACGTTGATCACGCCGCCTCCCGCCTGGGTCCGTGCCTCGCGCGGCGCGAGGCTCAGGAAACCTCCGCCGTAGCGCTCGCCCAGGACGAAAAGCCCCCAGAGCACGTCGTGCGGACCGGCTCCCCGCTCGCCCTGCTGGTGGATCGCGGGGAGCGGCTCGACTCTTTCCTGGACAATCCAATCTCCCTCGGCGAGAGCGCTCTCCACACGCTCGCGCCACACGGCTTCCGGCGTCGCGGCTCCCAGATGGACCGCCGAGCCGCGGCCGGCCCGGGCTTTCTTGATCACCAGCTCCTCGCGCTCTGTCAAGGCCAGCTCGGGAATCCAGACCTCGTGGCCCCGCCGCTCGGCCGCCGCCGCGGCGAGCCGCCGCGTCCAGGGTACGTGCCGCGCCACCAGCTCCCGCTCGGCTGGATTGAGGAGGTCGCCCGACGCACCCATCTCGGAGAGCAGAGCGAGGTTGCGCTTGTCGGTGAGCACGACCCGGATCGGCGCGTTGAAGAGCTTGAGGGTGCCGGCCCGGAAGCAGCGCAGGGCCTGGGCGGCTGTGCCCTCGTCGTGGAGCTCCACGGCGGCGTGGACGCGCCGGTCTCCGGCCCACAGGGCTCCCGCCCGCTCCCGCAGATCCGGGTAGGGGGCGACCACCAGGGCGCCCTGGGCGCCCGGCGCCTCGCGGCGCAGGATCTCGGCATAGCGGCCGGCCAGCCAGCCTTGCAGGTGCTGGCCATGCGCGGCGGCCCGCTCGGGCGTCACCAGGGCGATGTTGATTTCTCCGCCCGCCGCGTCCAGCGTGCGCGCCTCGGCCACGGCGTGGGCGAGGAGCAGCGCCACGGTGTCGCGGCAGGCGACGCGGAGCCGCTCCTCCCGGAGGAATCGGGCGAAGACCGGCACCCGCAGGTAGGCCTCGGACCAGAGCTGGGCCTCCCAGCCGCCCAGGGCGCTCAGCATGTTGAATTCCAGGCACTGGAGCCCCGCGGCCGACTCCAGGAAGTCGCCCCGTCCAATGGTGGCGGCCAAGCCGTCGGGCTCCTGGACCAGCAGCCGCGCCAGAGCCGGGCTCCCCAGACCATAGAAATCACAGAGGCGCTCCGGGTCGTTGTCGAAGACGCGCCGCGGGAGGCTCTTGATCAATCCTGCGATGCCGGTGCTCACGCGCTCCATCTCCGCCACGCGGGCGCGGTCCGCCAGGGCGGGCCAGGGCTGGAGCGGATAGGAGCTGCCGACGTTGTGGTGCTCCAGCTCCGCGAAGCTGGCCCGTTCCAGGGCCTCCGGGTTGCGCTCCACAAAGCGGAGGAAGGTGTCCTGCGGGAGCAGGGCCGGAGGTGAAGGCTCGGGGGTGCGGGGGGGCAGCTCCACCATCCGCTTGCGCGCCTCCAGGAAGCGGCCCGGGCGCCGCGCGGGAACGGACCGGGCGGGGACCTCCGGGAGCGCTGCCGGGAGCGCGAGGTGGCGGGCCAGGGCGGCCACGGTCGGATAGCGGAACAGGTCGACCATGGAGACCTCGCGGCCGAGCCGTTCCTTGAGGAGCACGTGGACCCGGGCGAGGACCAGGGAGTGGCCGCCCAAGTCGAAGAAGTTGTCGTGCGCGCCCACCTTCTCGATCCCCAGGGCCTCGCGCCAGATCGCGGCGACCGCGCGCTCCGCCTCGTCGCGGGGCGGCACGTGGTCCGCGCCCCCGCCAGGTTGCCCCGGTTGCCCAGTGGGAGCCGGAAGCGCCCGCCGGTCCACTTTGCCGTGCGGTGTGAGCGGGAGCGCGTCGAGAAAGAGGAGCTCCGAGGGGACCAGGGGCTCGGGGAGCGATCCGGCGAGGAAGGCGCGCAGCTCGGCGGCTGTAGGAGCCGGTGAGCGGGGCACCACGTAGCCGGCGAGCCGCGTGCGTCCCGGACCCTCGCTCCAGGCCACTACGGTCGCCGCCGCAACTCCTGGATGGCGCGCCAGCACCGCCTCGACCTCCCCGGGCTCGACGCGGTAGCCGCGCACCTTGACCTGGTTGTCGATCCGCCCCGCGAATTCCAGGCTGCCGCCGGGCAGGAAGCGGGCGAGGTCTCCCGTCCGGTAGAGGCGGGCGCCGGGCGTATCCGGGAACGGATGAGGGACGAAGCGCTCGGCGGTCCGGTCCGGCTGGCCGAGATACCCCCGGGCCAGGAGAGCGCCCCCGAGGCAGACCTCCCCCGGAACGCCCGGCGGCACCGGCTGGCCCAGAGCGTCGAGCAGCCAGACCCCGGCACCGGGAAGCGGCCGGCCGATGGGCACCTCCGGTCGATCCGGTCGATCTGAAGGATGGCCTGGCCCGTTCAGATCCACCGCCGTGACCTGGATCGTCGCCTCCGTAGGGCCGTAGGTATTGAAGAGGGGGCCGGACGGGAAGCGGCGCTGCCAGGCCGCGAGCCGCTCGGGCAGGAGGCGCTCGCCGCCCGTGGTCACCAGGCGCAGGGACGGCGGGAGGGCGAGGTCCGCCGCCTCCAGGCGGGCCGCGACCTCATGCCAGTACGCTGTGGGCAGGACCAGCACCGTGATCCCTCGCTCCTGGCAGCCGTCCAGGAAGCTCTCCACCGAGGCGAGCATCGCGTCGTCGCGCAGCACCAGCTCCGCCCCGCCGGTCAGGCTGGGAATGATCTCGTCCAGGCTCAGGTCGAACGCCACCGAAGCGCTCTGGAGCACCCGGTCGCCCGGCCGCACTCCGTACAGACCCGCCACGCTCGCCGCGTAGGCCGCCAGGGCCCCATGAGAGACGACCACCCCCTTGGGCCGCCCGGTCGAGCCGGATGTGTAGATCAGGTAGGCGGCGTTGGTGGCATCCAAGGATCCAAAGGACTGCAAGGACTTCAAGGTCGCGGCCGGTTCTTCGTCCCTGGTGTCTTTACTATCCTTGAAGTCCTTGTCTTCCAGCACCACCGTCGCCTCCGAATCCGCGATGATCCACGCCAGCCGCTCCTCCGGGTGGGTCGGGTCGAGCGGCACGTACACGCCTCCGGCCTTCCAGATGCCGAGCATCGCCACCATCAGCTCCGGTGAGCGTTCGAGGCGGACCGCGACCCGGACGTCCGGCCCCACGCCCAGCCCGCCAAGCTTCCAGGCCAGCCGCTCGGCTCGCTGATCGAGCTCGCCGTAGGAGAGCGTCCGGCTCTGTCCGGACACCGCCGGCGCCTCCGGCCGTGCCGCGGCGTGCGCTTCGATGAGCCGAGGGACCAGAGCCGGCCAGGCTTCCGGCGCGGCGTCCCCCGCGGAGAGCTCCCGAAGGAGTTGGTGGCGCTCGGCCTCGGACAGGACCGGCAGCTCCGAGATCCTGCGCTCCGCTGTCTGAGACACCGCCTCGACCAGGCGCTCGAAGGCGGCCAGCAGACGGGTTGCGGTCACGGCGTCGAACAGATCCCGGTTGTACTCCAACAACCCCGAGATCTCTCTTTCGTGTGGGCCCTGCCGTTCCTCCAGATAGAGGGCCAGATCGAGCTTGGCGGTGCCGCTTTCCACGGGGAGAAGCTCCAGCCGGAGGCCCGGCAGCTCCAGGGGCGGACGGTGCGAGGCGTCCAGGGTGAGAGCCGTCTGGTACAGGGGCGCATGGCTCAGATCGCGCTCCGGCCGCAGCTCGCGGACCAGCCGCTCGAACGGGACCTCCTCGTGGGCCCAGGCGGCCAGCGTGGTCTCCCGCGCCCGCGCCACGAGCCGATCGAAGCCCGGGTCGCCCGCGAGGTCGAGGCGCAGCACCAGGTTCTCGGCGAAGAGGCCAATCAGCGGCTCCAGATCCACCCGGCTGCGGCCGGCCACCGCGGTGCCCACCACGAGGTCGCTCCCCGCCTGGTAGCGCGCGAGGAGAGCGGCCCAGGCGGAGAGAAAGACCATGAATGGAGTCGCCTCCAACCGGCGGGCGAGACCGCGGATTGCGCGGATGGCGTCTGGCCCGAAGCTCGTGCGCCGGCTGCCGCCGCGGAAGGTCTGGACCGGGGGGCGCGGCCGGTCGAGTGGCAGGCGGAGGACCGGTGGGGCTCCGGCCAGGGTCTCCCGCCACCAGGCGAGGTGGGTTGTGAGAGCCCCTTCGTCGAAGCGCCGCCGCTGCCAGGCCGCGAAGTCGGCGTACTGCAAGGGGAGCGCGGGCAGAGCTGCGGCGCCGGACAGAGCCGCCAGCTCCCGCAGGAAGATCCCCAGGGACCAGCCATCGAAGACGATGTGATGGACGGTGACGAGCAATCCGTGCTCGGCCTCGCTCAGCCGCAGCAGCGTCGTCCTGAGCAGCGGCCCGGCCTGGAGATCGAAGGGCCGGGCAGCCTCGACCGCGGCCAGACGGAGCGCCTCCGCTTGCCGCACCCCGGGTGCGAGCGCCGACAGGTCCACCTGCGGTAGGGGCAGGTCGAGCCCCGGCGCGACCACCTGCACGGGGATGCCTCCAGGCGCCGGGAAGGTCGTCCGCAGAACCTCGTGCCGGGCGGTGATCCCTGCGAGGGCCGAGCGCAGTGCCGCCGCATCCAGCGAGCCCCGGAGCGAGACCGCCGCCGGCAGGTTGTAGACGGCGCCCGCGGGATCGAGCCGGTCCATGAACCAGAGCCGCTCCTGGCCGAAGGAGAGGGGCGCCGGCTCCATGCGAATCTCCGGGACGAGAGGAGGCTCCTCGGGAGAGCCTCCTGCGGCTTCGACGCGGACCGCCAGCTCGGCCAGGGTCCGCGCCTCGAACAGCGTGCGCAGCGGCAGCTCCACCCCGAGCGGCTCGCGTAGCCGCGCCACCACCCGGGCGGCGAGCAGCGACTGGCCCCCGAGGGCGAAGAAGTCGTCGTGCCGTCCCGGCCTCTCGATCCCCAGGACGTCCTCCCAGATGCCGGCCAGGAGCTGCTCCAGAGGCGTGCGGGGCGCCGCGTCTCCGCCGGTCGGCCCGGCCGGTGCCGGCCGGTCAAGGATCGCGAGCCGCTCCGCCTCCAGCCACTCCGGGAGCGCGGCGAGCGGCAGGCCGGGATCGGCCGCCACCGCCTCGAACAGGCCCGCGAGGTGATCCAGCAGGCGCGCGGCCGTGGTGCGATCCCAGAGATCGGCGGCGTGCTCAAGCGCCAGCTCGATCCCGTCCGGCCGCTCCAGGACGAAGAGCGTGAGGTCGAGTCGGGCCGCTCCCGTGGGGATCGGCCGCGGGTCCATCTCCACGTCTCCGCGGCGGACGTGAGCCGGAGGGCGATGGAGCACGAAGGCCACCTGGACCAGCGGGTTCTGCCCGGGGATGCGCTCCGGCTGCAGGCGGTCCACCAGGAGCTCGAACGGGAGCTCCGCCTGCTCATGCGCCGCCACCGTCCCCTCCCGCACGCGCCCGAGCAGCCCCCGGAAGGTCGGATCTCCGGTGAGATCGGTCCGCAGCACGACCGTGTTCAGCAGCGGGCCGACCACCTCCTCCAGCTCTCGATGGCTGCGCAGAGAGAACGGCGAGCCGACGGCGAGGTCTTCGACGCCGGAGAGCCGGGACAGCAGCGCCTGGAATCCGGCGAGCAGGACCATGAAGAACGTCGCGCCCTCCCGCCGGGCGAGGGTGGCGAGCGGATTCAGGATCTCTTCCGAGAGAGGGACGGCGACCGTGCCGCCCCGCCATCCGGGCACCTCCGGCCGGGGGCGGTCGGTGGGCAGGATGAGCGGCGGCAGACCCGCCAGCCGCGTCTCCCACCAGGCCAGGCGCGTCTCCAAAGCCTCTCCCTGCATCCGCTCTCGCTGCCAGAGGGCCACGTCGCCGATCTGGAGCGGCGGCATAGCCGGGGGAGAGGGGCTCGCCAGCTCGCGGGTCAGCAGGGCGAGCGAGGCCTCGTCCGCGGCGATGTGATGGAGCACGAGGAGAAGGCGATGATCTCGTTCATCCAGCCGGAGGACCACCGCCCGCACCGGCGGTGCCGCGGTGAGATCGAACGGCCGGCCGGCCTCCTCCCGGGCGAGAAGCTCCGTGGCCGCCCCGCGAAGATCCGAGGGCAGGGCCGCCAGGCAGACGACCGGCATCTCCAGAGACCCCTCGGCCTCCACGATCTGGACAGGTCCGGTGGGAGTTGCGGGGTAGCGCGTCCGCAACGCCTCATGGCGCCGGGCGAGATCGCGGAGCGCCCCCCCCAGGGCCGCCGGATCAAGAGGACTGGACAGGCGGACCTCGCCGGCCACGTGGTACGCGGGGGACGTTGGATCGAGACGGTGGAGGAGCCAGAACCCTTCCTGCGCGAAGGAGAGGGGGAGGGGCGAGCCGTCTCGCGGCTGCGGCTCGATCCCCAGTTCCTGATCCGGCCCGACCTCCGCGAGAGACAGCGCGAGCCCGGCCACGGTCCGCGCACGGAAGAGCTGGGAGAGCAGAACGTCTATCCCAAGCTGCTCGCGGACTCGCGCCTGGACGCGGAGGGCCAGCAGCGAGTGCCCTCCCAGCCGGAAGAAATCGTCGTGCACCCCGACCCGCTCGACCTCCAGCACGTCGGCCCAGATTGCCGACAGCGTCGCCTCCAGAGAGGTCCGAGGCGCCTCGAACGCGGCCGGTCCGGAGACGCCCGCGCGTAGCGACGCCAGCGCCTTACGGTCGATCTTGCCGTTCGGCGTGCGCGGGAAGGCGTCCAAGAACACGAAGGCGGAGGGGATCAGATGGTCCGGCAAGCGGCTGGCAAGGAAAGACCGGAGATCGCCGACTGGAGTTGGCGTGACGTACGCCACCAGGCGGCGCTCTCCCCCCTCTCCCCGAGCAACGACGACGGCCTGGTCGATCTCGGGGTGCGCCGCGAGCGCCGCTTCGACCTCTCCCGGCTCGATGCGGAAGCCGCGGATCTTCACCTGATGATCGAGCCGGCCGAGGAAGAGCAGCTCCCCATCCCGTCGGAAGCGCACCCGGTCGCCCGTGCGGTAGAGGCGGGCTCCCGGCCCGTCCTCCGCGAACGGGTTGGGGACGAACCGCTCGGCGGTCAGCTCCGGCCGTCCCAGGTATCCGCGGGCCAGGCCGGCGCCGCCCAGGAACAGCTCGCCGGCCACGCCGGCCGGCACCGGCCGCATCCGCGCGTCGAGCACTCGGGCCCACGTGCCCGCGGCCGGGCGCCCGATCGGCGGGTCCTCCCGGCCGTCCGGCTCCGCGATCGTCGAATAGGTCGTGTCCTCCGACGGGCCATAGAGGTTGACCACGCGGCGGACCCCGGCGTGGTGGAGCGCGCGCACCAGCTCCCGGCGGAGCGGCTCTCCGGCGAGGTTGACCGTCTCCACCGAGGCCGGCAGCGACCGGGCGCGCAGCAGCTCGGTCATCGCTGAGGGCACGGTGTTGACCAGCCGAACCTGTGCCGAGGCCGGCAGCTCCGGCAGGTCGAGGATGCTCTCGGCGAGGACGATCCGCCCGCCGAGGCAGAGCGGCACGAGCAGCTCGAAGACCGAGAGATCGAATCCGACGGACGTGGTGGCCAGCACGCCGTCGAGCTCGCGTTCGGAGAAGACGTCGCGCGCCCAGAGCGCCAACGCCACCGCGCTCCGGTGCTCGATGGCCACCGCCTTGGGCCGCCCCGTGGAGCCGGACGTGTAGATCAGGTAGGCGAGATTCTCCGGGGACGGGCGGCCGCGCGGACGATCCGCCGCCGGCAGGCGCTGGCTCTGGAGGATGTTTCCGTCGGTCAGGACCAGTGCCGCCCCGGAGTCCTCGATCAGGAAGTCCCGCCGCTCGACGGGATACGCCGGGTCGAGCGGCACGTAGGCTCCGCCGGCCTCCAGGACGGCCAGCAGACCGACCACCAGCTCCGGCGTACGGCGGCGGCAGACCCCCACCCGGACCTCCGGCCCCACGCCCAGGCCGCGCAGGTGGTCCGCCAGATGCGCGGCGCGGCTCCGCAGCTCCTCATAGGTCATCCGTTCTTCACCGTGGACAAGGGCGGTGGCTCGCGGTGTGCGCGCCGCCTGCTCCGCGATCAGCTCGTGCAGACAGGGACCCGGCGCGGGGGCGGGCGGCCCGGCGCTCCACGCCGCGAGCTGGGCGCCCTCGGCCTCAGAGAGGAGGTCGACGTCCTCCACCGGGCGTCCCGGCTCGGCGATCGCCGTCTTCAGAAAGGTCGTCAGATGACCAAGGAGACGCCCGGCAGTGGCGGCATCGAAGAGATCGGCGTCCAGCCGCAGGGAGAGGGTGAGACCTCCGTCCTCCGCCTCCGCGGTCATCAGCAGCAGGTCGCTCTGGACCCTCTCCTCCGGCAGAGCGATGGATTCGAGATCCAGCTCCCCGATGCTGGCCTGCGCACCCGGCATCCCGAGGGCGAACGGCGCCAGAGCCCGCTCTTCCGGCACACGCGCGGGCTGGAGAACGGCCAGGACCCGGAGGAGCGAGCGGCCGGCGTCCCCCTCGCGATCCAGCTCCCGGGCCAGCCGTGAGAAAGGATAGCCGCCGTGCGCGAGAGCCTCGCGAGCCACCCTCCCCGTCGACTCCACCAGATCCGCGAAGGCAGGCTCGATTCCCAGGGTAAGGCGCAGCACCACCGGGTTCACGAAGTATCCGATCTCGTGCGCGAAGCCCGGACCCCGCCGTGCCGCGGGCACTCCGACCAGGATTTCGTCCTCTCCCGTCCAGCGGTGGAGGACCACCTGGAAGCCGGTCAGGACGGCGGAGAACAGAGTGGCTCCGCGGGATCTGGCGAGGGCGCGAAGCGCCTCCGCTCCCCCCTCCAGGCGGGTGGTGACGGTGATCCCGCGCCAGCTCGGCGTCGCAGGCCGGGACCGGTCCGTGGGCAGCTCGACGATGGGCAGATTCCCGTCGAGGCGATCCAGCCAGAAGGCGCGGAGGCTCTCGCCGCGGGGGCCCGCCAGCCGCTCCTCCTGCCGGGCGATCCAGTCCGTCGTCCCCGGGCCGGCGGGATGGAGCCGGGCCGGCATCCCGCCGCGCTCCTGGCGGTACAGCTCGAAAAGATCGCGCAGCAGGATGGAAACCGAAGCGAAGTCCGCGATCAGGTGGTGGATGGCCAGCAGGAGAACGGCGCTCTCCGTGGGCAGGCTCCAGATGCGCACCCGCCAGAGAGGCCGCTGCTCCAAGTCGAAGGGCCGGTAGGCCTCGGCCGCGAGGAGGCTCGCGATCTCAGCCGAGCTGGCGAGATCCGCCGCCGCGAAATCGGGTTCCAGCCAGGGATGGACCCGCCGCATCGGCTCGCCCTCCCGCGCCTCGAACGTGGTGCGGAGGGCCGGATGGCGCCGGGCGAGAAGGTCGAGAGCGCGGGCGAGCGCTGTCCCGTCGAGCCCGTTCCGGACATACGCCGCACCGGCCAGATGGCAAGCCGCAGCCGCGGGATCCATGCGATCGAGGACCCAGAGCGCCCGCTGTCCCTCGGACAGCGGATGCTCGCCCGGTGCATCCGGAAGCGAGAGGACGGGAGAAGGCATGAGGTGCGACATTGGGGTCGGGTAACGATACCCGCCCGAGCCCTGAGGTCAACCCCTCAGGTCGAGAATCATCTCAGCTCCCCTTCGTCCACCACCCGAATCTGCGGCCATGCCGGAGACTCTCCTATTTGCCGTTCCATCCAGTCCTGCCAGGCATCCACCGAGCGGAGCAGGCTTTCGACGTCCAGGCCGAGAGCTACGGGAGCGTACGGCTCCAGATTGCGGCGGGCCTTGGCGAGGGTGCGGCGGGGACCTTCCCGCCGGTGCAGGTCGCGCATCTGGTGCAGGGCGGCGGCGACCTGGATGAGCCCCTGGAGGAGGGTCTTCGGCTCGGGGGTCGTGGAGCGCCAGACCTTCTCCCAGGTCTCGTGGGCGGCAAAGAGCTCGCCGCGATGGAAAAGCTCGATCCCTTCCTTGAGGAGGCTGCGGCGCTCGTCGGCGGAGAGGACCGGATGGAGGCTCACGCCTGCCGGGGAGGTGATCCCACCAGGAGCTCCGCGGTCCGGAGCCGGTCGGGGTTGCGCAGCGTCTCCAGCAGATCGAAGGGGAGGCTGAGACCGGGCTGGACCCGCTGACACAGGTTCCGCAGGCGGCGCAGCTCGACCTCGGAGAGCTCGCAGAAGACCCCGGTGGCCTTGGGGTCGAGCTGCTGCCCCGCGACGCGCCGGAGCTCGGTGAGGGCCTGCTGATGCCCGCACGCCCGCCGGTACGGGCGGTCCGAGGTGAGGGCGTCGTAGGCGTCCACCACGGCGAAGATGCGGGCGACGAGCGGGATCTGCTCACCGGCGATGCCGCGCGGATAGCCCTGGCCGTCCCACCGCTCGTGGTGGCTGTAGACCACGTCGATCGCCGCCGGCAGGAGGAAGCGCACCTCGGCAAGCATCTCGTACCCCCAGCCCGGATGCTGCTTCATGATCAGCCACTCCTCTTCCGTGAGGGGGCCGCTCTTGCGCAGGATCTCGTCCGGGACCACCATCTTGCCCACGTCGTGGAGCAGCGCCCCCCACTCCAAGGCCTTCAGCTCCTCGCCACGGATCCCCATGGCCTTGGCCAGCGCGACCGCATAGAGGGCGACCCGGAAGGAATGGCCGGCCGTCTCGTGGTCGCGGGCGTCGGCGGCGGTGACGACCGCGCCCACCGCCTCCACATACGACCGCTCGCGGGCCTGCCGCGACTCCTCGAGCGAAACCACCAGCGAGCGGAAGGTCTCCTCGATGAGGAGCACCTCGCTGCTCCCTCCGGCGCTGAGGAAGTCCCTCTGGAGCTCGCCGGACTGAGCCATGTTCGACATGGTTTCCGCGAGCTGCCGCAGAGGCCGCGTGAGACGCCGGACGACCAGCCACGCGGCGATCGAAGAGAGCGCCCCCGCGGCCAGGGCGATGACCAGGAGATGCCAGCCGATCTGCCGCGCCAGCTCGGTGTCATCCATCGTGGACACGAGTTGATGGAGCAGAATGAGGGCTATCAGCGATGCTGACATCGCCACGATGGCGGTAGAGAGGGCAACCTTTCGACGCAAGCTCACTTCAACCGACTCCAGAATTTTCGGACTCGACGCCGTGCCAAAGTGGGGGAACGCACCACCCGCGGGGACACGAATTTGATGACATGCACTATCGCGTCTGCTAAGTGGGAGGAAGTATAAGAGACTTCCCCCTACTTGGAAAGGTGCTCATTTGGTGAGAGACCGATCCCGCTCCGTGCGCTGGTAGGATGAGCGGGTCTATGCGACACCACCGCGCCGGGAGAGATACGCTCCGCCGATCCCTAGTGGCTTGGTCCTTCCTCGGGCTCATCTCCGGCGCGCTCTTCGCGGCTCCCTCGGCGCACGAGCTGGCGTCCGGGCTGAGCCGCCTGGGGCCGCGGCCGGACGGCGAGAAGGTCCAGGAGAAGGCTGTGGCATTTCTGACGGATGCTCTGCGGCGCGCGGGCCTGCAGGCGGTGCGGTTGGTCCCCGTGGCCGGGAAGCCCTCCATCTTCAACGTGGAGGGGATCCTTCCGGGGGAGACGGACCGCGAGATCGTCCTGTCCGCCCACTACGACACCGTGAAAAAGAGCCCGGGAGCGGGCGATGATGCGTCGGGTTGCGGTCTCGCCATCGCCACGGCGGCGGAGCTGGCGCGGATGCCGCTCCGCCATACGATCCGGGTGGTCCTGTTCGACGGCGAGGAGAAGGGCCTGTTCGGCAGCCGCGGCTGGGTGGAAGCTCTTCCTTCGGAGGCACGCGACCGCATCCTGGCTGACGTCAACCTGGAGATGGTGGGCTGGGCGGGCAGCACCGGGCCGACGATCCATGCGATCCCCGTCTCCCTGAAGCAGGGAGAGGATCGGGGGGAGCGGGTCACGACCCCGGGTTGGCTCGTGCGCGCGTCGATCCATGGAGGTCGATCCGCGGACTGGCCCCTCCATCTGGCCGACCCGCGGTTCTCCCTGCCCATGCAGCTCCTTCTGCGGGGGACGCGCGTGGGATTCGGGGCTGACAGCGGCTCCTTCCTGGAGCGGGGCATCCCCGCGGTGACGTTCTCGGACAGCTCGTTTTTTGTCATGGACCCCGTCTACCACCGGCCGGCGGACACGCCCGTCCGGCTGGACGCCGGCCGTCTGGAGGCATGGACCTGCGCGGTCGCCGCCACGGTCCGCCGGCTCGACGGACTCGACGACCGGCCCGCAGCGGAGGAGGACTATCTGGTGCTGGCCGGCCGCGTCTGGTCGCGCTGGGCGCTCGCCGGGCTCGGTCTGGCGCTCGCGGTGCTGCTGGTGGTCCGCCACCGCCTCCCTCGGAAGTGGCATTTCCCGGTGCTTCTGGCCGCCGCGTGCGTCATCGCGCCGACTCTGGCGGTCCCTCTCCTCGCTCTGCCCGCTCTCCTGGAGCTCGTTCGCCCGGCGGGCGGGTGGCAGCGTCTCCTCTGGACCCTTCTCGGGTTGCTGCCGTTCCTCCTGTACCTCTTCTTGCTCGCCGGCGCTTTCGCGGCGGGGCTGTCGTCCTGGAAAGCCGGCTATCAGGAGAGCTGGACGGGCGCGGTGCTGGTGATCGGCGCGCTCTTGGTGTGGTCTCTCACCCCGAGAGCCTCTACGCCGCGAGCACCTGCCGCAGCCGCCGTACAGCCAGCCCCGCCCGCGTCTTGACCGTGCCGAGGGGGATGCCGGTGGCCAGGGCGATCTCGCGCTGGCTCATCTCCCGGAAGTACATCAGCTCTACGATCGTCCGCTGCTCGCGCGGGAGCTCGCGGAGGGCGCGGCGCACGACCCGGGACTGGTGATGGGCGTTGACCCGCTCGGGCGCCTCGGGAAGGATCGTCTCGCTCTCCCGCGGCTGCTCGTCCAGGAGACGCAAGCGGCGCTGCCGCTGCCGCAGCCGGTCGATGGCCAGGCGCCGGGTCATCACACCGATCCAGGTGCTCACGCTGGCCTTGTCCGGATCGTACCCCCCCGCGTGCCGCCAGACCTTCCAGAGGACTTCCTGGGCTACGTCCGCGGCGTCGTCCGGGTCTCCCAGAATCCGATAGGCCTCGGCGCGCAAGAAAGGGGTATACCGGCGGCTCAGCTCCTCCAGGGCCGCGGAGCCACCCTCTGCAATCTGTTGGATGATTTCGCTCTCTTGTCTCATACCTTCTTCTTTGCCGGAGAGCGGGCGGCGGTTACAGGAAAATCACAAAACGTCGCGAGCTCCTCGGCGGGCTCGCCGCCTCCGGGCCCACAAAGCTCCGGCGAACAGGCCGGCGCAAGCCACCACGAGAATCGGCCCCACGTGGGAGGCCAGGTGGGCGAGACTGTTGAACGGGCAGTACAGAGACCAGACTCCGGCGGCGGCCACGCCCGCCGACAGCCCCCCGAGCACTCCGGCCACGGCAGGGCGCAGCGGGAAACCACGGGCCGCCAGCCAGAAGCCGAGGACCACGGCCGGCAGTCCCATGAGAATCTCGGCCTTGAAGCAGTAGAGGCTGAATCCGCCCAGCCCCGGCGGACCCGGCACCGGCCGGAGGGCGACCAACAGGGCGTTGGCGGTAGCGATGGCCACCGTGGCGGTCAGCGCGGCGAAACCGAGCGCGGGCGCGCCGGGTCCTTCGCCGGGAACGGCCTCGCGCAGACCGACCCAGAGAATGCCGTAGGCGACCAGCACCTGAAAGGCACCCATGGCCCAGACCAGCCCGCTGGTCTCCCAGTGCGGGCCGAAGACCAGGGCGATCAGCGCGAAGGTCAGGACGGCGCAGGGGAAGAGGACCAGCGCGCGCTGCCACGCCGGCCGCAGCGGACGCACCGGCGCGAGGTCGCGCGCGACCTCGGACTTCAGCTTCTCGAACGAGACGTCATTCATCTCTATCTTTCCTCACCTGCGCCGAGGAGGCGGCGGAGCGCGGCCATCGCGCGATGGGCACGGACCTTGGCCGCGCCGCCACGGATGCCGAGCACGGCGCCGATCTCGCCGAAGCTCAAGCCCCAGACGTGATGGAGGAGCAAGGGCTCCCGTCCATCCTCCGGGACCTGCAGCAGCGCGCGGCGCACGGCCAGACGGTTGGCGAAACCGTCCGCCTCGGCAGGAACAGGCAGGTCGGGCACGTTCTCGGGCGCCGGCGTCTCATACCGGCCGCGGCGTCCGGAGGACCGCCGTTCCATGCGATATACGTTCCTCGCGATGGCAAAGGCCCACGGTGCGACCGGATTCGATGGCCGGTAGGTATGGCGGGCCCGGTGGATCTGCAGGAAGGCTTCCTGGAGGAGGTCCTCGGCGGCCGCCGCATTCAGGGTGAGAGAGGTGAGGTACTGGCGCAGGCGCGGCGCGAGGAGCCCGTACAACCGCTCGAAGGCGGCGAGCTCGCCCTGCTGGTACCGCCCCATCTGCTCCCGCAGCTCGTCGTCCATCGCCCCGCTAGAGACAGCTCGTGCCGATGCCGGATGCGAGATCGAAGATCGCGTCGTGGAATGGCAGGATCCCGGTATCGATGAGCTGTGCCGTCCCTTCGACCTGGTAGTCGACCTTCCCTCCCCTCGGGCACCGCTCTCCCTGCGGTATGGGCGGATAGCTCTCCCACAGCCATACCGTCACGACCTCCACCTCCGGCCGCTCCTGGGCGAACCGGCAGAAGTTGCTCGCCGCATACTTCACATGCCAGCGGCGCCAGCCGTTGTCCTTCTGCCAGCAACCGTACCAGGCGGGGATCACCAGGAGGACCTTCTGGTGGGGATGGAGGCGGGAGAGGAAGTTGCCCCACTTGGTGCTCGTGCTCAAGGGTGCCTCCGGGTCATAGAAGGCAGGGTTGCCCCGGTTCGCCGCATCGTCCGGTACGAGGGGCGCAAAGGTGTCGTAGTCCCAGGTCGCGACATAGTCGAGGCGATAGGGGAACATCTCCGGCAGGGGTAGGGAGGCATTGGAGATCGGATAGCCGGCCGTGGTGGGAATCTCGGGGTAGTACAGGTCCCACTCCTCGATGGCCGCGTTGATCTCGAAGCGCGTGGCGGCCGCGTTCCCGGCCTCGTTGTGGATCACGGCCGTGATCACATTGGAGGAGGAGAAGCCGTCTCCGTGGAGATCGGCGGACGCCTGAGCGCGTTTGGAAAAGGTCCGCATCAGAGTCTGGTATTCGGGCCGCAGATCGCGGTTCCCGGCCGGGTCGAACAGGATGTCGGTGACGTCGATGATCAGCTTCACGTTGTTGGCGCCGGCGAAGAGAGCCAGAGGCCCGGCGCAGTCGGCCAGCAGGTAGGGGTCATCCAGCTCTCCGATGGCCGTGGCATAGGTGGGGGAGGTCCCCAGGTCCCGCTGGGCCATGAAGCGAGACGGGTCCAGAGAGCACGCGCCCGTCTCCGAGCGCCGGAGCTGAAGTGTCCTGTCGTAATAGCCAGCCTGTGTGATGGCCGCCTGGGTCGCGGCCGGGGTCAAGAGGAGCAGGAGGAGGACCGTTCTCTTCAAGCGAGGTCTCCTGGAAGCAACCATCTGGTGCATCGACGTCCCTACGGCGGGGTGAGTCGAACCGCTGCAAGTGAGAGGAATCTTATTGCAAATCCTGGAGAGCTCTCTACCTCCCAGCCAGCTCCTTCAACGTCCGCACCGCGTGCTCCAGCTCCGCCTCCGTGTTGTAGAAGTGCGGTGACAGCCGAATCCCTGCCCGCGGCCGGAAGTCGCAGACGATCTCCCGCGCGATCAGCTCCTTGCACAGGCGCTCGGCGTCCTCGTGCCAGACCGAGACCGTGCCGCCCCGGTGCTTCGGATCGCGCGGCGTGTTCAGGGTGAACCCGGCCTCCTCGGCCAGCTTCATCAGATAGGTTGTGAGATAGAGGGAGCGCTCGCGGATCTTTTCCGCTCCTACTCCCGCGACGATCTTGTAGCCGGACCGGCAGGAATAGAGGGCCGGGATGTTCGGCGTGCCCGTGAGGAAGCGCCACGCCCCTTTCGCGTAGCGGATCGCGCCGGGGCGGAAGGCGAAGGGCTCCTCGTCGGACTGCCAGCCGGTGAGCGACGGCTCCAGGGTGTCGGCGATCTCCGGGTTCACCCAGAGATAGCCGGCGCCCGGTCCGCCGCAGAGCCACTTCACCGATCCGCCCACCGCCGCGTGCACCCCCCACTTCTCCAGGTAGAGAGGCATCACGCCGGTCGACTGATAGACGTCCAGGAGGAGGACCGCGCCGACCTCGCGGCAGCGGCGGGCGATCGCCTCGGCGTCCTGGACGAAGGCGCTGCGGAAGAGCGTATGGGAGATGGGGACCAGGCGGGTCCGCTCGTCGATCGCGGCAAGCAGGCGCTCCGTGGGGACGCCGATGCCGTCTTCCGAGGGGACGACCACGATCTCGGCCCCCTTTTTCCGCTCCCCCTGCAGGAGATACATGACGTTGGGGAAGTTCAGCTCGGTGTAGACGATGCGGTTCCGCTCGGCCGGGTAGTCGATGCAGGAGAGAAAGATCGCCGCCGCGACCGACACGTTCTGGTGCATGGCGACCGAGCCGGGGCCGGCGCCGAGAAGGGGGGCGAGCAGATCGCCGGTGTCGACCGCCATCTCCCACCACCCTTCGCTCCAGGCGCGCACGCCCCGGGTCTCCCACTGGGTGGCGTACGTCTCGAGCTCGTCGTGCACCTGGCGCGGCATGGCGCCCAGGGAGTTGTTGATCAGATACGTCGTGTGCTCCAGGATCGGGAACTCCGAGCGCAGAGCCAGCAGGTCCTCGTGCGGGGAAGCCATGATCATCTCCTCAAAAAAGAATCAGCGCCCCGTCCACTGCGGCTGCCGCTTTTCCAGGAACGCCTTGACGCCCTCTTCCTTGTCCGCGGTGGAGAAGCAGAGGCAGAAGAGGTCGCGCTCGTAGTTGACGCCTTCCTCGATGCTCATCTTCTCGCTGGCGCGGACCGCCTCCTTGGCGACCTTCAGGGTGAGCGGGCTCATGCCGGCGATCCGGTTGGCCAGCTCCAGGGTCTTCGCCCGCAGCTCGTCGGCGGGCACGACCATCTCGACGAGGCCGATGCGGCTGGCTTCCGCCGCGTCGATCATGTCGCCGGAGAGGATCAGGCGCAGGGCTTGGCCGGTCCCCACGAGCCGGGAGAGGCGCTGCGTGCCGCCGCCGCCGGGGATCAGGCCGAGCTTGATCTCGGGCTGGCCGAAGCGCGCCTTCTCCGAGGCGATGCGGATGTCGCACGACAGCGCGAGCTCGCAGCCGCCGCCCAGGCAGAAGCCGTTGATCATGGCGATCACCGGCTTGGGGAAGCTCGACATGATGTCGAAGATCCGCGGGCTGCGCATGGCGTAGCGCTGGTCGAACGGCGTGCGGCCGGCGAACTCGCCGATGTCGGCTCCGGCGATGAACGACTTCTCGCCCGCGCCCGTAATCACGACAACGCCCACCGAATCGTCGGTCTCGATCTGGGCGAGGGCCGCGAGCATGTCGACGCGGACCTGGTCATTCAGGGCGTTCAGCTTGTCGGGCCGGTTGACGGTCAGGATGGCGACGCGGCCTTCGCGCTCCACCAGAATGGTTTCAGCCATGGGGAGTCTCCTCTCCTCCAGAAATCAGGATTGTGCGCCGAGCGCGGCGAGGAAGCCGGAGCTCGGTGCAAGGGCAGGGGAGATCATATACTCGCGGACGGCGGTCCTTTTCGCCGCTGGGCATTCCAGCCCAGGCGAGGGCCGCTGGGGCCCAGGCCACCGCGGCAATGCCCCAGACGGCGGGCGATGCGGCCGGAGCCGACGCAGCACCTCCTTACGACCATTCCCCGAAGAGGACTCCTGAAGCTCTGTCGCACGCGGCAGCCCGCCGGTTTCCCCGAAAGCCACACTCCGTCGTAGCAGGACGGCATCGACCCAGATCTCGCGGACCTCTCCGCTCTCCCGGAGAAGTCAGTCTGACAGCTCCGGATCACGGACTTTCTCGAATTCTGCGGTCACCCTGGCTTGGCTCCTTGAATCTGGAACTGCCCGCCCAGCTCAAGAATTTTGAGAGCACGGCTCCAGTGCCGTCGCCGCTGGAAGCTCTCTCCGCTTTTCTGCTGCCTATCTAGGTCTCCGACAATGTGGCTGCTACGCTCAATGCCATTGCTAGCTTGGGCCTTATGGTGCTGTAGGCGAGCTGAATCCCAAGGGGGCATTCTAGTATCGACCTTCATGATAGCTTGCCGGTCGGACTCAAGGAGGAGCAGGCCTATCTCGATACTGGGGCTTTCGCGTGCACTCTCCCACCTGTGCTGGCTTACCGCGGCGAGAGCTTCGAGCAAGTCGTCGGCAGTCCTTTTCGCCGTCAGGAATTGCTCGTAAAGCTTGGGTCTCCATTCACGAAGCGCGAGTAGCGCCGCGTAAACAGCAGGATCATCGTATTGGTTACCTCGGCCGATGATCCGCCGGACCAGTGCAAACCGAGTGACGCACCGCTGCTGCTGCCTCAGCGAGAAATCAAGATAGCCCATCAGGAAGGCAAGGCATTCGGCGTCGGGATGATCATCAGACAGCCCGACCTGGTTGACGAGGAACTTTGCGTACTCGCCGGGCGGAGGGTCCGTGAGCCTGTAACCGAGGTGGAAGAAGCGACCGAGGTAGCCCTCGGCGTCGAAGTCGTGGCCGTAGATGGCCTTGAGCGAGTGCGCGAGTTGCTCTCGGTGTACCGAAAGGACGAAAACTACCCCTTGGACCTCGAAGAGGTGCTTGATTCTCTCCAGCAACTCGACCGCGAACGTTGGTCTGCACCTGTCGAGCTCGTCGACAAAGAACACCAGAGGCTTGCCGTCGGCTGATGCGGCCTTGACCGCTTGAAGCAAGGCTTCTTTGAACTCTGCCACCTCGCTTTGATGTCTCTGGTACTGCTCGATCGCCCCCTCCACCACCTTCTCGGCGGTTTCGCTCAATGCCTTCTCGAGTTCCTCAGCGTCGAGAACGCGGAGGTCTTCGGTCTTGATATCGATGAGCCCTGCTGTGAGGAGCCGGATAGCAATCGGGGCCGTCTTTCGGAGGAGCAAGCCGGTGGCCGATTTGAGCTTCTTGGCGATCACTGGCTTTGCTGGAAGGAGACAGCCGATCTCACCCACCAAGGCGATGAGCGGTTCGCTGATGAAGTCGGTCTCCCACGCATTGAAGTAGATGGTTCTACAACCGGCCCTCTCAAGGTGGCGACGCCACATCTTCACGAACGTCGTCTTGCCAGTTCCCCAGGGTGCATCGAGCCCTAGCACAAATGGCGTGGGGCTATGCTCTACAAGCGTTGTGAGCCGCTCGGCTTCGCCTTTGCGGGAGAGCCGGTCGTGGGCAAACGGATCCCCCTCCGGCACCTCCACTTCGGGCGGAAACAATGGCCAAGTTGGCGACGAAGGCGTCTGGTCGTCGGAAGTCATTGTGAGAGAGAATTATACCCCCTCGTGCTTGGCGGGGATTGAGCCGCTCGGCCTCTGCGAGGGTCTTGCCGGAAACGCCATTGGACCAGGATGGCGGGGCCGCTGGTGTTCTGCTATAGAATCTCTCCGTCACCTGGATGCATGCCATGGTCTTCGATCCCCGCGAACCCCATGACGGCTTGCCACTGCTTCCACCAGCCATCGAGCTGGAGACTCGGGCTGTGCTCAAGCAGTGCCTCGGAGCCACTCGGGCGCTGGCGGAGCTCAAGGGCACTGGAGGGCTGATTCCCGACCAGAGCATCCTGATCAACATCATCCCCCTCCAGGAAGCGAAGCTCAGCTCGGAGATCGAGAACATCGTCACCACGCAAGACGAGCTCTTCCATGCCGCTCTCGACGAGGCGAGCGAGACCGATCCACATACCAAGGAGGTCCTGCGCTACCGCACCGCGTTGCGCGTCGGCTCTGAGGCGGTCACAGAGGGAGGCCTGAGCCGGGATCTCCTCGTGAAAATCTGCAGCCTCCTCCGAGGCCAGGAGGTCTCGTTCCGGTCGGCTCGTGAGATCGTCCACATCGGAAACCCGCACACCGCCTCCATCACCTATACGCCGCCTCGCGGAGGGCGGGAGCTTCTCGAGAAGCTGGACAACCTGGAGGCGTTCATGATGGAAGGGGAAGAGCTGGACCCCCTCGTCCGGATGGCGGTTGCCCACTACCAGTTCGAAGCCATTCACCCGTTCACGGATGGCAACGGCCGAACCGGCCGTATCCTCAATCTCCTCTACCTCATCCACGCCCGCCTGCTGGAGATCCCTGTTCTCTACCTCAGCCGATTTATCATCCAGAACAAGGCCGAGTACTACCGCCTGCTCCGTGGGGTGACGGAGAAAGCGGCATGGGAGGAGTGGCTTCTCTACATGCTGCGCGGTGTCCAAGAGACCGCCCTCTGGACGACGAACCGGATCCGGGCCATCCGGGAGCTGTTCGACACAACGGTGGGTCGTACCCGGCGGGAGCTGCCGAGGATCTACTCGAAGGAGCTGGTCGAGCTGATCTTCCGTCAGCCCTACTGCAAGATCCAGTTCCTCGTCGACGCAGGAATCGCCAAGCGGCAGACGGCCTCAGCCTACCTCCAGGAGCTCGAGCGGATTGGTCTTCTGACTTCCGAGCGGCGCGGCAAGGAGGTCGTCTATAAACACCCGGCACTGCTTGAGGTACTCACCGCGTGACGTGTCGATGGCTTCGACATGACGAGCAGGACGTGTCGATTTTGCAGCCTGAAATCGACACGTCCCGGTGACGTGTCGATCGCATCGACATGTAGCCCTACCGGTGCCGCCACTCCGGCCGCCGCTTCTCCAGGAACGCAGCGAGCCCCTCCTGCATGTCCTCGGTCTGGGCCAGATCGTCAAGATAGAGCCGCTCGGCTTCGGCCAGGCCGGCGGAGAAGCCTTGGTCGCGGCCGGCTCGCACGGCTGCCTTGATGAGGCGGGTGACCGGCGAGCTCTTGGCCGTGATCTGCGCCACCAGCTCGTTCACGGCGGCTTCGAATCCGGCGGCCGGGACTCTCCGCGTCACCAGCCCCAGGCGCTCCGCTTCCAGGCAGTCGAGCGTCCGGCCGGTGAGGAGGAGGTCGAGGGTTTTGCCAGGACCGATCAGGGCGGGGTAGAGGGCGGCGGCGACGGGGGGGTAGCAGCCGAGATCGATTTCGGGCTGGCCGAAGCGAGTGTCTTCGCTCGCGATCACCAGGTCGCAGGCGAGGGCCAGCTCCATGCCGCCTCCCAGGCAGTGCCCCTGCACGGCCGCGATGGTCACCGCCGGCAGGTCGCGCAGGAGACGGATCGCCCGGTGGAAGCTCTCCAGCATCGGGGCGATCTTGTCCGGCGTGTGGTCCTGGACCGCCACGCCCGCCGAGAAGGCGCGCTCGCCGGCCCCGCGGACCACGACGACCTGCAGGCCGGGACCCAACTGGTCGAGGGTGGCGATGGCGGCGCCGAGCTGCTGGATGGTTGGGATGTCCAGGATGTTGAGCGGCGGCCGGTCGATCGTCAGGTGAGCGACCCGCTCCGCGCTCTGGAGGTGGACGGTTTCCTCGGACATCAAGCTCTCCGGACCGCGCGGGCGAAATCGCCCCACAGCGCGCGTTGCAGCGGCAGGCCGATCAGGTTCTCGGGGTGCCACTGCACGCCGCGCACCCACCAGTCCCCGGGCAGCTCCACGGCCTCCAGCAGGCCGTCGGCCGAGCGGGCCACCGGGATCAGGTCTTCCCCGAGATCCTTGATCGCCTGATGATGACGGCTGTTGACCTGGGGAGTCTCACGCGAGAGAACGCTTCCCAGGCCGGTGTCGGGCCGCAGGATCTCCACCGTGTGGGCGATTGCGTCCTTGGGCACGGGCACGCTGTGCTCGATCTCGCTGGGGCGCTGGGCCGGCAGGTCCTGCCAGAGAGTGCCGCCGAGAAAGACGTTGAGCATCTGGACGCCGCGGCAGACGCACCAGGTCGGAATCCGGGCCGCCCGCGCCGCCTCCAGCAGATCCCACTCCAGCTCATCCCGCTCGGGATAGGTCTCCACCGTCTCGTTGAGGATCTTCTCGCCGTAAAGCGCCGGATCGACGTCGATCCCGCCGCAGAGGACCAGCCCGGACGCTTGCGCCGCCAGCTCCCGGGCCTGGCTCAGGTCGCCGAGCTCGGCAGGAGTGACAATCCGGATTTCCTCCGCGGAGAAGCCGGCCGCCTGCAGGGCCTCTACATAAGGTTGTGTGTACTCCTCCGAGGAGGCGGAGACGAGGATGTAGCCGCTCAAGCCGCCTCCCGCTCCACGAGCGCCGCAGCGCCCATGCCGCCCGAGACGCAGAGGGTCGCGATCCCGCGCGTCCGGCCGCGCGCCGCCATGCCGTGCAGCAGGGTGACGAGAATGCGTGTGCCCGTGGCACCGATCGGGTGCCCGAGGGAGATGGCGCCGCCGTCCGGGTTGACCCGCTCGCCGTCCAGCTCCAGGTCCTGGAGGCAGGCGAGCACCTGGCAGGCGAAGGCCTCGTTCAGCTCGACCTCTTCGATGTCCTGGATGGACAGGCCGGTGCGCGCCAGGAGCTTCTGCACGGCCGGCACCGGGCCGATCCCCATGATGCGCGGATCGACGCCCACGACCTGCCAGTCGACCAGCCGGGCGACGACCGGCAGCCCGAGCTCCCGGGCGGCGCGGCGCGAGGCCACGACGATCGCCGCGGCACCGTCCGTGATCCCGGAGGCGTTCCCCGCCGTCACCCGGCCCCCTTCGCGGAAGACGGGCGCGAGCTTCGTCAGCGAGTCCAGGGTCACGCCGTCGCGCGGATGCTCGTCCTTCGTGATCTCCATCTCGCCCTTCTTGCCGGGGACTTTGATTGGCGCGATCTCGACCTCGAAGCGGCCGTTGGCGCGGGCGCGCTCGGAGCGGTTCTGGCTGGCGAGCGCCCATTCGTCAGAGGCGCGCCGGTCGATCCCCGACTCCTCGGCCAGCTCCTCGGCCGTCTCGCCCATGACCAGCCCGGAGAGCGGGTCGTTGAAGCCGTCCTTGTACATGCCGTCGACGATCTCCGCGTGCCCCAGCCGGTAGCCGGTGCGGGCGCGGGGGAGCATGTACGGAGTGTTCGACATGCTCTCGGTGCCGCCGGCGAGGATCACCTCGGCCTCGCCGGTGCGGATCGTCCGCGCCGCCGAGATCACCGCCTGGAGGCCCGAGGCACATGCCTGGTTGACCGTGAAGGCCGGCCGGTCGACCGGCACCCCGGCGCGGTAGGCGATCTGCCGCGCGGTGTTTGGCCCGCCGCCGGCCTGGCGGCCATGGCCGAAGATAACCTGGTCGACCCGCGCCGGATCGATCCCGGCCCGCTGGAGAGCCGCCGTGGCCGCCGCCGTTCCGAGATCGGCGGTGGAAAGGGACGCGAGAGCGCCCAGAAACTTGCCGATCGGCGTGCGCACCGGCGCGGCAAGGACGATGTCTTGGTCGTTCGTGCTCATGGAATCCTATCTGCCCACGTAAACCGACTTCACTTCCGTGTACGCATCGAGCGCCTCGCGCCCGAGCTCGCGGCCGAAGCCGCTCTGCTTGAAGCCGCCGAAGGGGGCGGCCGAGTCGTACCAGTTGTACTGGTTGATCCAGACCGTGCCCGCCTGGAGCCGGCGCGCCACGTCGTGCGCCTTGCCCACGTCGCGGGTCCAGACTCCGGCGGCGAGGCCATAGATTGAGGCATTGGCCATCTCGACCGCCTCGTCCGCCTGCGTGAAGGGGATCACGGCCAGCACCGGACCGAAGATCTCGTCGCGGGCCACCAGCATGTCGTTGCTCACGCCGTCGATGATCGTCGGCTGCATGAACCACCCCTTGCCGCCGATGTCGGCCGGCTCGCCCCCCCAGGCCACCCGCGCCCCCTCGCGCTTCCCCTCCTCCACGTAACGCAGAACGGTCTCCCGTTGCTTCCGCGAGACGAGAGCGCCGAGGCGGGTCCGGGGATCGAGGGGATCGGCGGGAGCCAGGCGCTTCGTGCGGGCCACGAGCTTGTCCATCAGCTCGTCGTGGACCTTGGCCTCCACGAAAAGTCGGGAGCCCGCGGCGCAGACCTCCCCCTTGCCGTAGAAGATGCCGGTGTAGGCCCCCTTGGCCGCGGCGTCCAGATCCGCATCGGCGAACACGATGTTGGGCGACTTGCCGCCGAGCTCCAGGGTCACGCGCTTGATCGTGTCCGCGGCTCCCCGCATCACGCCGCGGCCGACCTCGGTCGAGCCGGTGAAGGAGACCTTCGCCACCTGCGGGTGCGCCACCAGGGCGGCCCCGGCTTCCGAGCCGGTGCCCGGGACCACGTTGAGGGTGCCGGCGGGGATCCCCACCTTATGGGCCAGCTCGGCGAAGCGCAGCGCGGTCAACGGCGTGTAGGAGGCCGGCTTGTGGACCACCACATTGCCGCAGGCGAGCGCCGGGGCGATCTTCCAGACCGCCTGGATCAGCGGGAAGTTCCACGGCGTGATGGCGCCCACCACGCCGACCGGCTCGCGCAGGGTGTAGGCGAGGACGAACGGCCCCTCGACCGGCAGCGTCCTCCCGGTGACCTTGTCGGCCCAGCCGGCGTAGTAGCGCAGCGCCTCGATCGCGCCGGGGACGTCGACGTAGCGCGACTCGAAGATCGGCTTGCCGTTGTCGAGCGTCTCGAGAAGCGCGAGCTCGTCGATGTGCTCTTCGAGGGCGTCGGCGAGCTTCCAGAGGAGCCGGCCGCGCTCGCGGGCGGAGGTGCTGCCCCAGGCGCCGTGGAGGGCCGTCCGGGCGGCCTGCACCGCCCGGTCGACGTCCGCGGCGCTCGCCGAGGCGACCTCGCAGAGGGACTCTTCGGTCGCCGGGTTCTCGGTGACGAAGACGCGTCCCCCCTCCGGCTCGACCCAGTCGCCGCCGATCCACAGCTTGGACGGCGGGAATTGGGGCGTTGCCTGCGCGGCCGCCACGACGCCGGAAGCCATCTCAGGCTCCCTTGAACGCGGCCTTGCGCTTGTTGACGTAGGCGTCGAGCCCCTCGCGGGCGTCCTGGCTCTCGAAGAGCTGCTGCTGGAGCTCGCGCTCGATGGCGAGACCGCTCTCGAACGGCACCTCGGCGCCGGACTGCACTGACCGCTTGATCCGGCCGACCGCCTTGGAGGCCATGTTCGGCGGGCAGAACTGGCGGGCGAAATTGTGGACCTGGCCCAGGAAGTCGTCGCCTTCATAGATGTAGTTGACGATCCCGATCTGCTTCGCCTCCTCGAAATCGATCAGCCGGCCGGTGACCATCAGGTCGATCGCCGCGTTCTTGCCGACGCGGCGGGCCAGGCGCTGGGTGCCGCCGGTGCCGGGGAGGACGCCGAGGTTGACCTCGGGCAGGCCGGTCTTGCCGGAGCCCTTCTTGGCGATCAGGATGTCCGCCGCCATGGCGATCTCGAGGCCGCCGCCGACCGTGTGCCCTTCGAGAGCCGCGAGCACGAGCTTGGGCGTCTGCTCGAGACGGTTGAGGGTCTCGTTGGCGTGCAGGCAGAAGTTGTACTTGAAGTAGGGGTCCGACCCCTTGAGCATATTGATGTTCGCACCGGCGCAGAAGAACTTCTCGCCTTTGCCGGCGAGGACGATGACATGGACCTCGCGGTCGAAGCGCGCCTTGACGATCGACTCGTCGAGCTGGCGCATCATCTCGTGGGTGTAGGTGTTCGCCGGAGGATCGTCGAGGGTGAGATAGGCGACCCCCTCCTTGACCTCGTAGTGAATCAGGGTGCGCTGCTCGGTCGTCGGTTCCGCAGTGGTCGTCTCAGCCATATAGATCTCCTCTCATCGGGAATTGGAAGGTGCTGTGGGGGGCCGTCCGGGAGAGCTCCGCCCGGCAAGGCGACGGGGCGTATTCTCACACAAGGAGATCAAGGACACCAAGGACGCCAGGGGTGCCTTTCCCTTGCTGTCCTTGCAGTCCTTGTCGTCCTTGGGCGGGCGGGGCCTACCCCCCGATCTGCATGAAGCTCACCAGGTTCCCGTAGTTCCCCTGGGTGAGCATGTGCTCCGCCGGCTTCTCCTGGAGGACTCGCAGGATCTCGCTCTCCAGCGCCGCTTCGGAATCGGCTTGGGCGAGGAGGGGGCGCAGCGGGTAGACGCGGTCGGCGAAGAGGCAGAGGCGGAGCTCGCCGCGGGCGGTCAGGCGCAGACGGTTGCACTCGGCGCAGAAGGTGTGGGAGAGGGGGGTGATGAAGCCGACCGTGCCCACGGCTCCCGGGACCCGGAAGGCCTTCGCCGGGCCCGTGCGCGGTCCGGCTTCCGACGCGCTCACCGGCTCCAGGCGCCCGAAGCGCTCCTCGATCCGCTGCCGCGCCAGGTCCGAGGAGACGAATTCCTCCGGCTGCAGGTGCCGGTTGCTCTCCGTCGGCATCATTTCGATGAAGCGGACGGCGAGCGGCTGGTCGAGCGTGAGCGCCACCAGGCGCTCGATATCCGCCAGGTTCTCCTTCAGAAGGACCGCGTTCAGCTTCACGGGATGGAGCCCGGCCGCGAGCGCCGCCTCCACGCCGCGCCAGACCTCCTCCAGGTCTCCGCTCCGGGTGATCGCGCGGAAGACCTCCGGGTCGAGGCTGTCGATGCTGACGTTCACCCGGTCGACACCGGCTTCGGCGAGGGCCGGGGCGAGGCGCGTGAGCTCCGTGCCGTTGGTCGAGAGCGCGAGGTTCTCGACGCCGGGCAGGTTCTTGATCCGCCGCACGATCTCCAGGATGTCCTTGCGCACCAGCGGCTCGCCGCCGGTCAGCCGCACCCGGCGGATGCCGAGCCGGACCAGCGCGCCCACGATCCGCTCCATCTCGTCGGGCGAGAGGAAGGCCCGGTCGCCGAAGGGGAACTGGGCGTCCGCCGGCAGGCAGTAGAAGCAGCGCAGGTTGCAGCGGTCGGTCACCGACACGCGCAGATAGGTCAACCGGCGGCCGAACGCGTCCACGAGGCGCGTCTCCTCGCTCGCGTGAGCTCCCAGGACTGGGGGAGCGGTGGGAAGGACGGTCAGGGGGCTGGTGGCCAAGCGGCTCATCTCGGTCTCCTTGAACGATGGGCACACCGAGCCGCCGGCAGCGGTCTCGGCCCGCCTTTCCAAGCACGGGAGGCGGTCCGGTTTCCCGGACCACCCTATCGGCCTGCCCCCCCGCCGTTGTCTCCGGTGAGGGTGGTGCAGGCTCGGTGGGCCATTTCTATTGTACGCTCCTCGCCGCGACATTATTCCTCCGAGGGAGGGAGAGGACGAGAGAGTCGAGCCGCGGCCCGAGGGAATCGCTTGATTCGGCGGTAGCCTGTTCTTAGAATCTTCGCGCCGATCCATCTGCCGCACGCTCGCTGGACGCATGATCACCGGCTACAACACCGACGTTCGCCACAACGAGGTGGTCTTCCACGTCCAGACCGAGGACAAGGGTCTGGCGAACCCGTATGTCGAGAGCCTCGTCTACGTGGGGGGGCAGGTGCTGGCCAGCAAGCGGTCGAGCTATGCCGAGATGCTGGCCGAGGGCAAAGACGAGAAGGACATCGTCACCCTCATGGACCATCAGCACCGGACCATGATCGCGGCGATCCGCCACGGCAAGCTCGACGGCAAGCTCGCCGAGCTCCTGGGGAGCCGCCAGACCGGCCAGATGTCCAAGGTGGCGCCGCCGCCCACGAGACCGGAGGTCGTGCCCCCGCCGCCGGTCCCGGTCGCGGCGGCCCCGGAGCCGGTTGCCGAGATCCCCTCGAAGCTGCCGCCGCTTCCCCCGAAGCCGGCCCGCGAGCGCACGCTCGACCAGGTCATCCTGGAGTACCTCACCAACGAGGCCGACCAGGAGCAGCTCGTGCTGATGGTCGAGGACGAGCGCAACCTCGCCTTCGGGCAGCAGGGGACCCTCGTCCTGCGCGCCAGCTCGAGCAAGAACGGCGCTCCGATGGTGGGAACCCAGATGTCGGTGCGCATGATCTCAACCGTCAGCGAGCCGCGCGTGCTGGCGTCCGGCCGCGCCGACGACAACGGGCTCGCGACCCTGGTCTTCGAGATCCCGCAGCTCGGCCGCGGCACCGCCGCCCTCATCATCACCGCGGTCAGCGCGATCGGGCGGGCGGAGCTGAAGCACCTGCTCTAGCCGCGCTCCCACCCCTCCGGTGAGGGAGCCCCACCCTTTGGACAGTTTGTCCTCAGCAGGATCTGTGCTAACCATAGAGGACATGGACACGAGCCAGATCGGAGCCGCTTTCGAGATCGTCTTGAACGGCGAGCCGCGCCAGCTTCCCGCGGGAGCGACGGTGCTCGACCTGCTGGCCGAGCTCGGGCGCGACCCGCGCACGGTCGCCGTGGAGCGCAACGGCGACATCGTCCGCCGGCCCGACTATGGGGCGACCTGTCTGACGGCCGGCGACCGGCTCGAAGTGGTCCATTTTGTGCAAGGCGGATGAGGCAGGGAATGGAAATGGGGCTCTGGCGAGTTACAGGGACGACCGGATGACAGGACGCGGCGGATCGATGAGAAAAAGGCGTTGTCATCCGCTCCCCTGTCGGGTATCATCGCGCGCTGACACGGGCCGCTAGCTCAACTGGCAGAGCAGCAGACTCTTAATCTGCGGGTTGAAGGTTCGATTCCTTCGCGGCTCACCACCCCCTTTCCAGCTCACCCCCCCTCCGCATGGAGGCTCATCGCGAAAGTGGCGGAATTGGTATACGCGCTAGACTTAGGATCTAGTCCCGAGAAATCGGGTTGGGGGTTCGAGTCCCCCCTTTCGCACCAAGGAAGAGGATTGATCGGATGAGTGTGGTTGTCTCTCTGCAAGATGTCGGGCCGTGCCGCAAGCAGCTCACGGTCGAGGTGCCTGCTCCGGCGGTGGAAGCCGAGGAGCAGCGGGTCGTCAAGGAATACGGCAGCCGCGCGCGCATCCCCGGGTTCCGCGCCGGCAAGGTGCCGGCCAAGATGGTCCGCCAGCGCTTCGCCGAGGAGATCGAGCGCGAGGTCGTGGAGCGGCTCCTGCCCCGCTACTGGCGGCAGGCCCAGGCCGAGGCCTCGCTCGATCCGTTGCTGCCGCCGGAGATCGAGGAGGTCAAGGAGCGCCAGCCCGGCGAGTCCCTGACCTTCGTCGCGGTGGTCGAGACCCGGCCGGAGATCGAGCTGCGCAACATCCGCGACTTCGACCTGCCCAACCCCTCGACCGATCCCGGCGAGATGGAGCTCGACGACGCCGTCGAGGACCTGCGCAAGCGCATCGCCGACTGGAAGCCGGTCGAGCGCGCCGCGGCGCGCGGCGACCTGGTCACCGCCGAGCTGACCCGCGTCTCCGATGGACACGGCGCGCATGGCGACGAGGGCGAGTCCGGCGAGCCGAAATCCGACACGATCAACGTCGAGCTGGGCGACGAGCGGGTCTGGGAGGAGCTGACGCTGGCTCTCTCCGGCCTGGCGCCCGGCCAGGAGACGACCTTCACCCGCCGTCATGAGCATCCGCCGGCCGAGGAGGGGGGCGAGCCGACCGTGCACGAGGATACGTTCCGTGCGCGCGTCCAGGCGGTCCAGGAGCGCGATCTGCCGCCTTTGGACGACGCCTTCGCGGCCAAGGTGAGCCCCGACTTCACGGCGCTCTCCGAGCTTCGCGACGCAATCGGGCTGCGGCTGCGCCACAACAAGACCGAGCAGCGCCGCGAGCAGCGCGAGGGCGCTCTCGTCGAGCAGCTCCGGGAGCGCCATCCGCTGGAGCTCCCCCAGGGCGTCGTCCGCCGCGAGGTCGAGAGCCTGGTGAAGGATTACGCCCAGTCCCTGGCGCAGCGCGGCATCGACGTCGAGCACATCCAGATGGACTGGAACCGCATCGCCAATGACATGCTGCCGCTGGCGGAGCGCCGGGTGCACTCCCGCCTGCTGCTGGATGCGATCGCCGAAGCGGAGTCGATCCAGGTCGGTGAGGAGGAGTTCGAGCGGGCGCTCGCCGTGCTCGCCCGGGCACAGAACACTTCCACGCCGCAGCTCCGGCGCGCCCTCGACGAGGACGGGCGCCTGGCGACCTTCCGGTCCCAGCTCCGGCGCGAGAAGACGATCCGACACCTGCTCGGAGAGGAGCCGGCGGCGTCCGGCGCCACCGAGCCGGCGTCCGAATAGGAGACCGAAGAAGCATGCTGATCCCGATGGTGGTGGAACAGAGCAACCGGGGCGAGCGCGCGTACGACATCTACTCGCGCCTGCTCAAGGACAACATCATTTTCCTCGGCCGGCCGGTCGACGACGACGTGGCCAGCCTGATCATCGCCCAAATGCTTTTCCTCGAGGCGGAGAACCCCGAGAAGGACATCGCGATCTACATCAACTCGCCCGGCGGCTCGGTCTCCGCCGGGATGGCAATCTATGACACCATGCAGTACATCAAGCCCGACGTGGCGACCTACTGCGTCGGGCAGGCGGCGTCGATGGCCGCGGTGCTGCTCGCGTCCGGCACCAAGGGCAAGCGCACGGTGCTGCCGAACAGCCGGGTGCTGATCCATCAGCCCTGGCTCTCCGGCCTGCAGGGGCAGCAGAGCGACATCGAAATCCACGCCCGCGACATGTTCATGATGCGGGATCGCCTGGACGAAATCCTGGCGTTCCACACGGGCAAGTCGAAGGAAGAGGTTCATCGCGACACGGAGCGCGATAGAATTCTCGGAGCGAACGAAGCGGTCGAGTACGGCTTGGTGGACAGGGTGATGAGCCGCCGCAAGAACGGGATCACCCCGCGGTGACCTCTTCCGGGGCTCCGGCTGCACCTAGAGAGGTAGGAGCCCACAAAGAGATGGCCACGACCGGAGCCGCGACGGGAAGCAGTGACGGGAAATGCCGTTGCCGCGTACCCTGTTGAAGAGGGCAGCAGAGTTGACAGGGACTGGAATCGTTCTGATCGGTGACACCCGAGTCAACCGCCCGCCACAACGGAGGAGAAATGCCGAAGAAAGACAGCGGCGATGAAGTCCTGAGGTGCTCGTTCTGCAACAAGAGCCAGCGGGAAGTGAAGAAGCTGATCGCCGGCCCGACAGTCTTCATCTGTGACGAGTGCGTCGACATCTGCCTTGACATCATCGCCGAAGACCGCATGCTGGAGCAGCAGCAGGACACCAGCCTGCCGAAGCCTCGCGAAATCAAGGCCCTCCTCGACGAGTACGTGATCGGGCAGGAGCAGGCCAAGAAGAAGCTGGCGGTGGCGGTCTACAACCACTACAAGCGGATCGACTTCGCGGAGAAGTCCCACGGTGAGGTGGAGCTCCAGAAGTCGAACATCCTCCTGATCGGACCGACCGGGACCGGCAAGACGCTGCTCGCCCAGACGCTGGCGCGGCTGCTCTCGGTTCCCTTCACCATCGCGGACGCGACCACCCTCACCGAAGCGGGATACGTGGGTGAGGACGTCGAGAACATCATCCTCAAGCTCTATCAGGCGTCGGGGAACGACAAGGAGAAGACGCAGCGCGGCATCGTCTACATCGACGAGGTCGACAAAATTTGCCGCAAGAGTGACAATCCTTCGATCACCCGCGACGTCTCCGGCGAGGGCGTCCAGCAGGCGCTCTTGAAGATCCTGGAAGGGACGCAATGCAACGTGCCGCCGCAGGGCGGGCGCAAGCACCCCCACCAGGAGTTCCTGCAGATCGACACGACCAACATCCTGTTCATCTGTGGTGGCGCGTTCGTCGGCCTCGAGGAGGCCATCGAGCGGCGCATCAACCAGAAATCGCTCGGGTTCGGCGCGGATGTCAAGGGCAAGCGCGACAAGCGGACCACCCAGCTCCTGGAGCAGGTGCTGCCCGAGGATCTCATCAAGTACGGCCTGATTCCGGAGTTCGTCGGGCGACTACCCGTCATCGCCACGCTCGAGGAGCTCGACGAGGAGGCGCTGGTGCGCATCCTTCACGAGCCGAAGAACAGTCTGATCCGGCAGTACCAGACCATCCTGGAGTTCGAGGGGGTCGAGCTCAAGTTCACCGACGAGGCATTGCGCGCCATCGCCAGCGAGGCGCTCAAGCGCAACGTGGGCGCCCGCGGCCTGCGCATCATCCTCGAGGAGCTGATGCTGGACCTCATGTACAACGTCCCCTCGCAGCGCGACATCAAGCAGTGCGTGATCAACGAGGAGGTCGTAGCAAGCCGCGTGCAGCCGATCATGCTGTACAAGAAGGCCGGCTGACCGGCCAGGGGATTTCCCCAAAGAAGAGAAACAACTGAGCGAGACAATGGCTTCACCATTCATCCACAAGAAGCGCGAGACGCTGCCCCTGGTCCCCTTGCGGGACATGGTCGTGTTCCCTCACATGATGGCGCCGTTCATCGTGGGACGGGAGAGCTCGGTGCGGGCCCTGGAGCAGTCCCTGTCCACCCCCAGCAAGCGCATCTTCCTGTCCGCGCAGAAAGACCCGCGGATCGACGATCCGCTGCGCGACGACATTTGCGATCTGGGCGTGGTCGCCACCGTGATCCAGAACCTGAAGCTCCCCAACGGCAACGTCCGCGTGATGGTCGAAGGGGTGCAGCGGGGGCGGATCCTGGACGTCAGCGAGACCAATGGCGCGCTGAACATCGAGGCCGAGGTGTACGAGGTCCACTACCCGATGAGCGAGGAGCTCCGGGTCTACATGGGCAAGGTCCTCTCCGCCTTCGAGCAGTACGCCAAGATGTCCCACCACCTCGCGTTCGAAGGATTGATGTCCACCTTGAAGCTGGACGACCCCGACCGCGTGGCCGACATCCTCTCGGCCCACCTGATGGTGGCCACCACCGAGAAGCAGTCGCTCCTCGAGCTGATCAATCCGTATGAGCGTCTGCAGCGGCTTCACGACCTCCTCGACATCGAGATCGAAAAGATCAACATCGACAAGAGGATCAACGTCAAGGTCAAGAAGCAGATGGAGAAGGCCCAGAAGGAGTACTACCTCAACGAGAAGATCAAGGCCATCCATCAGGAGCTGGGGCGCAAGGACGACCGGGGCGACGAGCTCCTCGAGCTGCGCGAGAAGATCGAGAAGGCGGGCCTCCCCAAGGAGGTCAAGGAGAAGGCCGAGCAGGAGCTGAAGCGCCTGGAGGCCATGCCGCCGGTCTCGGCCGAAGCCACGGTGTCGCGCAACTACATCGACTGGGTGGTGTCGGTTCCCTGGCGCCGCAAGAGCAAGGAGCGCAAGGATCTCGACCATGCCGAGCGGGTTTTGAACGAGGACCACTACGGTCTGGAGAAGATCAAGGACCGCATCCTCGAGTTCCTGGCCGTGCGCCAGCTCGTGGGGCAGACCAAGAGCTCGATCATCTGCTTCGTCGGACCTCCGGGCGTCGGCAAGTCGTCGCTCGCCAAGTCGATCGCACGGGCGACGGGCCGCAAGTTCGTCCGCCTGTCGCTCGGCGGCGTGCGCGACGAGGCCGAGATCCGCGGGCACCGCCGGACGTACATCGGCGCCTTCCCCGGGCAGATCATCCAGATGATGAAGAAGGCGGGGACGATCAACCCGATCTTCCTGCTCGACGAGGTCGACAAGATGTCCATGGACTTCCGGGGCGATCCCTCGGCGGCTCTGCTGGAGGTCCTCGACCCGGAGCAGAACGATTCGTTCCTCGACCACTACCTGGACGTGGATTACGACCTCTCCAAGGTGATGTTCATCGCCACGGCGAACGTGATGCACTCGGTCCCGCCGCCGTTGCGCGACCGCATGGAGGTCATCCAGCTCTCCGGCTACACGCTGAACGAGAAGCTGGCGATCGCCCAGCAGTTCCTTGTGCCGCGGCAGCTCCGCGACCACGGCCTCTCGCCGGACAAGATCAAGTTCGACGAAGAGGCGATCCGGGTGGTCATCGAGAGCTATACCCGCGAGGCGGGCGTGCGCAACCTGGAGCGCGAGATCGGCTCGATCTGCCGCAAGATCGCCCGGCGGGTGGTCAAGGCGGGCCGGAGCATCGAGCTCGCCGTAGGGTCGGAGATGATCTTCGAGCTCCTCGGCAAGCCCAAGTACCGCGCCCGGCGCAAGAACGAGGAGTCCGAGGTGGGCGTCGCGACCGGCCTGGCCTGGACCGAGGTCGGCGGCGAGCTGCTGGAGACCGAGGTGGGGCTGATGCCGGGCAAGGGCAAGCTGACGTTGACCGGCAAGCTGGGCGAGGTGATGCAGGAGTCGGCCCGCGCCGCGGTGTCGTACCTGCGGAGCCGCGCGGAGATCTTCGGCATCGAGCCGGACTTCAACGAGAGCCTGGACGTCCACCTGCACGTCCCCGAGGGCGCCATCCCCAAGGATGGTCCTTCGGCGGGCATCACCATGGCGACGACGCTCGTCTCGGCGCTCACCAAGATTCCGGTGCGCAAGGACGTGGCGATGACGGGGGAGATCACGCTGCGCGGCAAGGTCTTGCCGGTGGGCGGGATCAAGGATAAGGTTCTGGCCGCCTACCGTGGCGGGATTACCGAAGTGATCCTCCCCAGGGAGAACGAGAAGGATCTGGAAGAGATCCCGGCGGAAGTGCGAGAAGCGATGGAAGTCCATCTGGTCGAGTCGATGGACGAGGTTCTCCGCCTCGCTCTCGACGGCTCGCTCACCCCGCTGCCCAAGAACGGGAAGTTCGAAGAAGCCTCCGAGCCTCCCGTCGGGCCGGACTCCCTGGCCCATTGACCTCGCGACAGGAGCCGTGGCGTCCACTGGGCGCCGCGGCTCCGGCTCCATTGAAAAAATTGTCGCGAAACGCCTCGCCCGCCAGGTACGGGTGGATCGCGTGAGATCGTGAAGATCGAAAGCGCGGAGCTCAGCCTCTCGGCTCATGTAAGCCGGGATTTCGTGCGAGACGGCCGCCCCGAGATCGCGTTCGTCGGGCGTTCCAACGTCGGCAAGTCGAGCCTGATGAACAAGCTGCTGGGGCGTCGAGGGCTGGCCAGGACCAGCTCCACCCCCGGGCGGACGCGCGCAGTCAATTACTTCCTGGTCAACCGGCGGTTCTATTTCGTGGATCTGCCGGGGTATGGATACGCCAAGGCCGGCAAGGAAGACCGGCGGGAGTGGGCGGCTCTGGTGGAGGCGTATCTGCGGCACGCCATCCCCCGTTTGCGGCTGGTGCTGCTGGTGGATGGCAAAGTTGGCGCAACACCGCTGGACGTTCAAGCGTACGCCTACTTGACGAGTCTCGGCGCGAAGGTGACGGTGGTGGCTACCAAGATCGATCAAGTCTCCCGCAGCCGGCGTCTGGCCGGCGTGCGGAAAATTCAGAGCGCGTTGGGGTTGGATGAAACGACCCCCCTCATCCCCGTTTCCGCGCACTCGGGAGAGGGGATGAAGGAGCTTTGGGGCGCTCTTACGCCTCATCTGGAAGCGAGTGCAACATGAGTGAACCGACGAGGAATGAAATGGCCAAATCGACTGCACAGAACGTGGAAAAGGGGAGCTCTATCGAAGCGCTCGATATCCGGGCGCTCAAAGAAATGAGCATCTCCCAGCTCACCCAGATCGGGAAAGACCTGGGGGTCGAGGGCGCCACCGGAATGCGCAAGCAGGAGCTGATCTTCAAGATCCTCCAGGCGCAGACCGAGAAGAGCGGCCTGATCTTCGCCGAGGGGGTGCTCGAGTGCCTCCCCGACGGATTCGGCTTCCTGCGCGCCCCGGAGTACAACTACCTCCCCGGTCCGGATGACATCTATGTCTCCCCGAGCCAGATCCGGCGCTTCGACCTGCGCACCGGCGACACCATCTCCGGCCAGGTCCGCCAGCCGAAAGAGGGCGAGCGCTACTTCGCCCTGATCAAGGTGGAGGCGGTCAACTTCGAGCACCCCGAGGTCGCCCGCAACAAGATCTTCTTCGACAACCTGACGCCTCTCTATCCGCAGGAGCGGATCAAGCTCGAGGTGGGGGGAGACATGTCGTCGCGCGTGATGGACCTCACCACGCCGATGGGCAAGGGGCAGCGCGCTCTCATCGTGGCGCCGCCGCGCACCGGCAAGACCATGCTCCTCCAGTCGATCGCCCACTCCGTCGAGAAGAACCATCCGGAGGCGATCCTCATCGTCCTCCTGATCGACGAACGGCCGGAAGAGGTGACCGACATGCAGCGCTCCGTCGCCGGCGAGGTGGTCTCCTCGACTTTCGACGAGCCCGCCACCCGCCACGTGCAGGTGGCCGAGATGGTCATCGAGAAGGCGAAGCGCCTAGTCGAGCACAAGAAGGACGTGGTCATCCTTCTCGACTCGATCACCCGTCTGGCCCGCGCCTACAACACGGTCCAGCCGCCGTCGGGCAAGGTCCTCTCCGGCGGTATCGACGCGAACGCCCTGCACCGTCCGAAGCGCTTCTTCGGCGCCGCCAGGAACATCGAAGAGGGCGGATCGCTGACCATCATCGCCACGGCGCTGGTCGACACCGGCAGCCGCATGGACGACGTCATCTTCGAGGAGTTCAAGGGCACCGGCAACTGCGAGATCCACCTGGACCGCAAGCTGGTCGACAAGCGCGTCTTCCCGGCGATCGACATCAACAAGTCGGGCACCCGCAAGGAAGAGCTGCTGATGCCCGAGAGCGAGTTGCATCGCGTCTGGGTCCTCCGCAAGGTGCTCAACCCGCTGTCCACGGTGGAGAGCATGGAGCTCCTGCTCGACAAGCTCTCGAAGGCGAAGACGAACCAGGACTTCCTCAACGCGATGTCTGGCAAATAGGGGATCGGGAGACTTTGCCCAAGCTGCGCGTCGGCATCGTCAATTTCCTGAACAGCAAACCGTTGGCGTGGGGGTTCCTCAAGGGGCACCACGCGGACCTCTTCGCGCCGAGCTACCACGTGCCGGCGCTGGTGGCGCGGCTGCTGGGCCAGGGAAACCTCGACGTCGGCCTCATCCCATCGATCGAGGTGCAGCGCATCCCGAACCTGCGCGTGCTGCCGGACCTGTGCGTCGGCGCCCGCCGCGAGGTGCGGAGCGTGCTGCTCATCTCCCGCGCTCCTCTCGACCAGGTCCGCAAGGTGGCTCTCGATCAGAACAGCCGGACCTCCGCCGCGCTGCTGCGGATCCTCCTGCGCGAGCGCTGGGGCATCGAGCCCGAGTATCTGCACGAGCGCCCCGATCCGGACCGGATGCTCACCGAAGCCGACGCGGCGCTCCTCATCGGCGACCCCGCTCTCAAGGTCGATCGTGACCGCTACCTGATCCATGACCTGGCGGCGGAGTGGAACGAGCTGACCGGCCTGCCGTTCGTCTTCGCGGTCTGGGCGGTGCGGCCCGAGGTCGAGATGCCCGACCTCCCGTTCTATTTCAAGAGCAGCCTGCGCTACGGGCTGTCGTCGCTCGACACCCTGGTCCGCGAGGCGGCGGGCGAGCTGGGGCTGGACAGCTCGGAGATCCGTGACTATCTCACGGAGAACCTGAGCTTTTTCCTGCGCCGCGATGAGATCCAGGGGCTGGAGGAGTTCTACCGGCGGGCCCATGCCCACGGCCTGATCCTGGAGCCTCGGCCCATCGACTTCTGGGAATAACCCCTCCCCCTCGCGTGGTAAAGTTGGGATGCTATGAACCTGGCACCTTCCGGACGCCCCGTCACCCAGATCCTCGCCGACGCTGCCGCGGGCCGCCGCATCTCGGCTGGCGACGCGCACACCCTGCTCCTGGAGGGGGACCTCCTCGAGCTCGGGGTGGCCGCGCACGAGGTCAGGAACCGTTTCAACGACCCGACGGTCGCGACCTACAATATCGACCGCAACATCAATTACACCAACGTCTGCGTCTACAAGTGCCGGTTCTGCGCTTTCTACCGCGTGCCCGGCGACCCGGAAGGCTACCTCCTGCCGTTCGAGGAGATCGGCCGGAAGGTGGAGGAGACGCTGGCGCTCAACGGCACCGGCATCCTGATGCAGGGCGGGGTGCATCCGGACCTGCCGCTCTCCTACTACGAGGACCTGCTCCGCTACCTGCGGTCCAACTATCCGGCCCTCCACGTCCACGCCTTCTCACCGCCCGAGGTCAAGTTCATCGCCAAGAAGGAGCGGATGAGCTTCTACGACGTGATCGCCCGTCTCAAGGACGCCGGCCTCATGTCGATCCCTGGCGGCGGCGCCGAGATCCTCTCGGACCCGACGCGCAAGGACGTTTTGGCCTATCCCAAGTGCTCGGCCGAGGAGTGGATCGACATCATGCGCCAGGCGCACAGGAACGGCCTGCGTACCTCTGCGACCATGATGTACGGCATGGGCGAGCCGCTGACCGCCCGCATCGAGCACTTCCAGCGGGTGCGCGACCTTCAGGACGAGACGGGGGGCTTCACCGCCTTCATCTCCTGGACGTTCCAGCACGAGCACACGGACATGCCGGACGTGCCGGAAACCTACGCCGAGGAATACCTGCGGACCCTCGCGGTGTCGCGGCTCTTCTTGGACAACGTCGTCCACTTCCAGACGAGCTGGGTGACCCAGGGCAAGAAGATCGGCCAGGCGTCTCTCGCCTTCGGGGCGGACGACATGGGGTCGATCATGATCGAGGAGAACGTGGTCTCCTCGGCGGGCACCGCGTACCGGATGAGCCAGGACGAGATGGAGCACCTGATCCGCTCGGCCGGCTACACGCCGAAGCAGCGGACCAACCTCTACGAGCGGATCGTCACCCGCGACGACACCGCCGAGCAGGCGCGCCGCTACCGCAACGCCCTGACCCCGGCGAACCGGGATCTGGTGTCGTCGGCGCTGCTGCCGGTGTTGGGGTAGAGAAAAGAGAATTTCAAGAAGATTCGATAGAGATTCCGATGGGGAGCTCGATATCGATTTCAGGTTGATTTCTGGTAGACTTCCGATATGCAGGAGGGAAGTCAAACCATGAAAGCAGCCGTATGGCCGCAGCCGGTCACCGTCAGTCTTCAGGAGCTGCACGACCCCGAGACAGGACGTCTCGACGCCAGTCAGTTCGCCGACTACCTGAAGGTCCCTCTCAAGCAGATGGCTCAGGCCCTGGGCAAGAGCTATCCTGCGGTGCACAAGACGCCTTCCGCCCCGGACCTGCAGCCGAGTCTCCGGTCGATCAAGAGGATTCTGGAGATTCTGGAGCAGGTGTTCCCGACCCGGGCCGCGGTATTGGCCTGGCTGAACAATCCGCATGCCGACCTCGGCCGCAGGACCCCTTTGGAGGTGATTCTCGAAGGGTACCCGGTTGCCGTCGAGGACATGCTGGAAGCTGCCCTGATCGGCTTGCCTTCCTAGAGTGCTGCCCGAGCCAGAGACCAGAAAGTCCTTGGCCAGAATTCCACTGATCTCCCGGAGCGCGGGGGGCTTCGCCTCAGCCGCTCTGGCCAGGAGGACCTGTTCTCCGGGGAGCCCGCTTCAACCCTAAGGGCGCCTTCGGGGGTGTCTACCTGGCGTCCGACCCGATCACTGCGCTGGAGGAGGTGGGTGCGAACTTCGAGAGTCCGGGCGAGCCGGTCACATTAAGAACTCCTCCTTGGACCGTCTTCGCCGTCGACGGTTTTCTCGAACGGGTCCTGGACCTGACCGATCCTGGGGTACAGAGGCGGTTGAGCACGACGATCGCTGAGCTGACTGGAGACTGGCGGTTCTCACAGACCCTTCATCTCAGTGGGGCGGCGCCGTTGCCACCGACACAGATGCTCGGCAAGGCCGCCTACGAGAGCGGGAGGATCGTCGCGATCCGGTACCACTCCGCCAAGCTGACCGGGCGGGGGACCGGCTTCGTTGTCTTTGCCGACCGGCTTTCGAAAGGTTCCAGTGTCCTCGAGGTCTACGATCCCAACAACAAGATCCGCCAGAGGCTTCCATGAGGACATAGTTCCGCTCTCATCTCCGCCGCGCCGGAGCGTCTGGCGGGACCTCGATGCAGTCGAGGAACCTCTCGAAGCGGGGATCGCCGTGGAGCGGGTCGAAGAGCGGATCGGCGGCGGCGGTGAGCAGGAGGACCGGCCATTTTCGCTGGCAGGCCTGCTCCAGATAGGACAGCGCGAGATCGGTCTGGCTGGCCGCGGCGGCATTGTAGGCGAACACGTCGGGCCGGAGATCGCGCTGGCGGGGCAGCTTCAGCAACCGTTCCCGTTCCCAGCGCCAGTACTCCTCGACGCCCGTGAGCCGCACAGCCGCGGCGGGTTTTGTCTGTTCGGCCATCAGCGCCCGAGCTGCCTCGATTCCGGCGCGCCGATCTCCGGTCTGGAGCGAGCTGTAAAGGATGACTCTCCAGGCCCAGCGGAAAAAGAAGGCATCCCGTGCCGCGAGCTGGCCTCCCCGCTCCCTTGATTCCTTCAGCGCGAGCACGCTCGCGGCCTGCCGCACGGCCTCGTCGTATTGGCGGCCGAGGTAGTAGAACCACGCGAGATCGGTGTTGACGAGCATCTCGGCGGGATCGAGCCCGCGAGCCCTTCGTGCCGCCGTGATCGCCTCGTCGTGCTCACCACGGCCGGCGAGAAGCTTCGCCAAGGCGTGCCAGGCATCAGAGCTGCTCGGATCGAGCTCCACCGCCCGCCGGAGCTCCGCTTCGCCGTTCTTCCAGTCGAGCTTCGTCTCCCAGAGGACCTTGCCCAGGGCGAGATGCGCGAGCGCAAGGCCGGGATCGAGCTCCACCGCCTTCCGCGCAGTGATCTCGAGCTCCGGGAAGACCTCCTCGGGAGGGCGCTCGAGTTGGCTTTCCTCCCAGGCGAGCCTCGCGTGCGCTTCAGCGAACCGCGGTTCCAGCAGGGTGGCCTGCCGCAGCTCCTCGATCGCCTTCTTTGGGTGGGGCCCTACTCCCACTTGATGTCCGGCATACGCAGCCGTTCCACCTCTCGCCCGTCCTCCAGCACGGTCCGTTGCAGGATCTCCTCGACATCCTCCACTGTCACACCCCGGTACCAGAGGTTGAACGGCCAGACGGCTACGGTGATCCCCTGGCTGCAGTGCTTGAGGCAGCCGGTGCGGGTGACCATGACCCGGTCGCGGATGCCCAGCTCTTTGACCCTGTCCTTGAAGCGGTGGTAGATGGCGAGCGAGCCGCGGGGCGCGCAGCTCGGCTTTCCGGACTCCGGCGGACGCTCGTTGAGACAGACGAGGATCTGCACCTGCGGTTTCGCCATGCCGCGATGATAGCCGACCGGCTGTGGTAAGTTGTCCCTGTACTCCGAGGAGGAGAGAATATGCCTTGGTGGGCCTGGATTTTGTCCGGACTCGTCCTTCTGGGGCTGGAGCTGGCCTTGGGAAGCTTCTACCTGGTGTTCCTCGGCATTGCGGCCATCGCTGTCGGCCTGATTGCCATGTTCGGCGCCAGCGGTCCCGCCTGGCTGGAGTGGCTGCTGTTCATCGGCTTCTCCGCCGGATTGGTGCTTCTCCTGCGCAAGCCTCTGCTCGGCAAGTTCAACATCCAGAGCGACTCGCGCGACATCGACACCCTCGTCGGGGTGACCGCAGTTGCTGTCGAAGGCATTCCTCCAGGGGGGATTGGCAAGGTGGAGATGCGGGGCACCATCTGGACCGCCCACAATCAGAGCACGACGGCGCTGGCCCCCGGCCAGCGCTGCCGGGTCGAGCGGGTGCAGGGGCTGTCGCTCTGGGTGCTGCCGGAGAGCGTAACGTCCTGACGGGCGGAGACGCCCATTCTGCGGGAACACGATACCGCCCTCCGGGCGGTCATAAGGAGCGAGCGATGACATTCGGCTTCGTCGTCATTCTGGTGTTGGCCTTTCTGTTCATCATCATCCTGGCCAAGACGGCCGTGGTCGTGCCGCAGCAGAACGCATACGTCGTCGAGCGGCTCGGCAAGTACAGCGGCACCATCGGCGCGGGCTTCCATATCCTCCTGCCTTTCGTCGACGTGATCCGCTACAAGCACTCGCTCAAAGAAACGGCCCTCGACATCCCGGAGCAGATCTGCATCACCCGGGACAACGTGCAGGTCGGGGTCGACGGCGTCCTTTACCTCAAGGTGATGGACCCGGAACGGGCCTCGTACGGCATCTCCAACTATCTCTTCGCGATCACTCAGCTCGCCCAGACCACGCTGCGCAGCGAGATCGGCAAGATCGAGCTCGACCGCACCTTCGAGGAGCGCTCCAACATCAACATTCAGGTGGTCAGTGAGATCGACAAGGCAACGGACCCCTGGGGCGTCAAGGTGCTGCGGTACGAGATCAAGAACATCACGCCGCCCAAGGACGTGCTGGCCGCCATGGAAAAGCAGATGCGGGCCGAGCGCGAGAAGCGGGCTACGGTCCTCACCTCCGAGGGCTTCCGCGACTCGGCGATCAATACGGCCGAGGGCGAGAAGCAGCAGGTCATCAAGGCCTCCGAGGCCAAGAAGCAGCAGCAGATCAACGAGGCCGAAGGTGAGGCCGCAGCCATCCTCTCGGTCGCGCAGGCCACGGCCGAGGGCATCCGGCTGGTGGCGAATGCCATCGGCACCCCAGGAGGTTTCGAGGCCGTGCAGCTTCGCGTGGCCGAGCAGTATGTGACGGAATTCGGCCAAATCGCCCAGAAGGGGAACACCCTGGTCGTGCCGGCCAACGTGGCGGACGTGGCCTCAATGATCGCGCTCGCCATGAAGACCGTCCAGCGGGCGGATGGTGGAGCGCCCCCGCCGCCACCGCCGCCGTTGCGCTGACGTGAAAGAGCGCCTCGTCTTCCTCGCCTTGATCCTGGCCTGCCTGGTCCCGATCTGGGCTGTCGATTATTTGCCGACGGTGGACGGGCCCTGCCACACGTACAACGCCTGGATCATCCGCCAGCACGGCAACAGCAAGGAATACCCCCAGCTCAGCAGACAGTACGTCATCGATTGGCGTCCGATCCCGAACTGGCTGGGCCATGCGGTCATGGCCCTCCTGATGTTCGTCTTCGATCCCCGGGTCGCCGAGAAAATCCTGGTGAGCGGTTATGTCGTGCTGTTCCCGGCTGCGGCGCGCTACGCGGCCGGAGCCGTGGATCCCGCGCGGAAGTGGCTCGGCTCTCTCGCCTTCCCTCTGGTCTACAACCAGCTCTTCCAGCTCGGCTTCTACAACTTCTCCTACAGCCTCGCCTTCTGGCTCTTCGCCGTGGGCTACTGGTGGCGGCGGCGGGAGAGCCCGGACGCGGGTTTCGCGGTCCGCATCAACCTCCTGCTGCTGCTCTGCTGGTTCTGCCACATCGTCTCGCTCGCCCTGGCCCTGTTCGCGATCGGCGTCCTCTGGCTGGTGGCTCTGTGGAGGGTGCGGCGGACGCATTGGAAGCGGCATCTGCTCCACATCCTCATCCTGATTCCTCAGATCATCCTGCCGCTCTGGTTCGTGATGGGCCAGCCGGGCGGTGCGGTCCCGGCGGGCTGGAGCCTCGAGATGCTGTTGAGCTTCCTCTTCCGCTTCGAGGTGCTCCTCTATTTCGGCTCTCCTCAGCTCTGGATCGGGCGCATCCTGGGCCTCGTTTTTCTGCTTTTCCTGGTCCTGACCCTCACCGGACGGTTCCGGTCCGGCCTGCGGGAGGAGGACGGCTTCCTGCTCTTGAGCCTCCTGCTGGTCGCCGCCTACTTCGTCAGCCCTGAGGGGATGTCCGGCGGAGGGCTCTTGAAGCAGCGGCTCGCCCTCTATCCCTGGCTGGCCCTGCTTCCCTGGCTCGCTCCCCGGTTCCCGGAGAGATGGGGGCCGCCAGCACGCGCGGCCCTGATCGGCGCTCTCGCCGCGCTCGCCTTCTGGAGCGCCGGATACGTATGGCGCCAGTATCAGGCGATCCAGCCGGCGCTCCAGGCCTATCTGCGGCCCGCGGAGCAGATCCGGCCGAACAGCCGGGTTCTGCCGCTCCTCTCTGATGGTGGCCCCTACGGGTTCTACGGCCATCTGTTCAGCTATGCCGCCATCGGGAAGGGGCTCGTCGATTGGAACAACTACGAGGCGGGCACGCGGCTTTTCCCGACCCGCTTCCACCATGGCCGCCACGCCTTCTGGTGGATTGCGCGCGATGCGGAAGGTATCGACGTCCGCTCCCCCGATTTGAAGGCGCGGGTGGACTACGTCTACACCTGGGGTCTGAACCCCGCATCGCTCCAGGCCCGCCACCTCCGCCGGCACTACCGGCTGGTCTACGAGGAGGAGCCGGCCCGCATCTACAGGCCGAAACGCGGCTTCAAGGACGGAAAGGACATCACGGACAACCAACGACCAGCAGGCGCTAGTCTTCGTCCTTGACCCGCTGCTCCAGCTCTTCCAGGACCTCCCAGTGGCCCGGCCCGAGCCCACTTCCCCTTTCGCGCTGGCGGAGGGTCTCTCGCGCCAGGGCGAGGGTGAGCGGGAGCTTCTCCGGCGCCAGCTCGCGCAGGGCCTCCAGGTGGCGCGCCACGGTGTCGCGGTCGCCGCGGGCCACGGGGCCGGTGAGGGCGGCGCCCAGGGGATGGCCTTCCGCGTGGGCTTCGGCCGCGGCGGCCACCGCCCCTCGGCAGAGCTCCAGATACCCGCGGGTCACCGCCTTCGGCAGGCCGAGCCGTTCGGCGATCTCCTCGGCGGTGGCGAGGAGGGTGACCACGCCGCCGGCAGCGAGAGTCGCGGCGAAGTGGTAGAGGGAGCGGACGGCGGCCGGGACCTCGGCCGCGGCGGCGCCCCAGGCGGCGGCGAGGCGGAAGGCCAGGTCGCGGGCTGCCCGGTCGCCGTCGACGGCGAAGAAGACGCCGCGCGCCTGCTCCGGGTCCGGCAGCGGATGCGGGAAAGCCTTCAAAGGGTGGAGCGTGCCCACGGCCGAGCCCGAGGTCCGTAGCGGGGCCAGCGCTTCGGCGTCCAGGCTGCCGGAGGTGTGGAGAACGACCGCGGCCTGCGGCCGGCGCGCCAGCGTGGCGGCGACGGCGGGGAGGACCGGGTCCGGCACGGCGATGAGGAGGAGATCCTCTCCGGCCGTGTCCAGGTCTGGCAGATCCGCGCGGCCGGCGGTGGACCTCCGCCGGGCTCCTCCCGCTTCCAGCCAGGCGGCCAGGCTCGCGCCCACCCGGCCGGGGCCCGCCACCGAGAACGTCAGCCCGCGCAGGGGGAGGGGAGCGTCCATGAGGCTACGATAGCACCGGCCGGCGCATCGCCATCAATGCCTTTGTCTTCAGCGGTTTGCGAAATGCCGACCTTGACATGGGAAGGTCCGGCGGCTACCATCTGTTAGCACTCGTGGGCCGAGAGTGCTAAGCACAGAAGACGAAACCGTGCGTCGCGAAGCGCGAAGTGGGAACATGTCGTCATGCCAGAGCTACGGGACCTATCGAAATTGACGCCGCGGGATCGCGAGATCCTGAAGGACGTCATCATGACTTACATCTTGAGCGCGGAGCCGGTCAGCTCGCGCTCGGTGTCGAAGCATGGGCGTCTGGGCCTGTCGGCGGCCACGATCCGCAACGTGATGGCCGACCTGGAGGAGTGGGGCTATCTGATGCAGCCGCACACCTCGGCCGGACGCGTGCCCACGGCCGCGGCCTATCACCTGTTCATCGAGTCGATGATGCAGGCGCGCAAGGTGCCGGTCAAAGAGCGCCGGTACATCGAGGAGAATCTCCGCAGCGGCGACGCGGACCAGATCATGGAGACGGCCTCGCATCTCCTGGCGGAGCTGTCCAGCCAGGTCGGCCTTGTGGTGACTCCAGCGGTGGGCGATACGGTGCTCCGGGCGGTGGATTTCCTTCCCATCGCGGGCCGGCGCGTGCTCTGCGTGGTGGTCTCGTCCACGGGGTTCGTGGACAACAAGATCCTGGAGCTGGAGGAGGAGGTCCCCCGCGAGGAGCTGGTGCGGATCTCCAATTACCTGACCGAGAACTTCGCCGGGCAGACGCTGCGGCAGATCCGCGACCGGCTGCTCCGGATGATGGCCGATGAGCGGGCTCAGATGGACCGGATGCTCGCCCTGGCGATCGAGCTGGCGCGCCAGGGGCTCGACCTCCCCAGCGGCCCGGGGGTCCTGGTCGACGGCGCCCCCTCTCTGCTCAGCCATCCGGAGATGACCGACATCCAGCGCGTGCGCCGGATGTTCGACGCGTTCGCCGACAAGGCGCGCTTGGTCAAGCTGCTCAGCCAGTGCCTGCAGGGCAACGGCGTGCGCGTGCTGATCGGCGATGACAGCGATCTGACCTCGGAGCTGGACTTCAGCCTGGTGGCCACTCCGTACGGGATGGGCGACCAGACGCTGGGAACCCTGGGGATCATCGGTCCGTCGCGGATGGAGTACGAGCGGATCATCCCCCTGGTGCACTTCCTCGGGGAGGCCTTGAGCCGGGCCCTGGCGGACAGCTTTTCCGGAGGACCGGAGAGGAAATAGACTTTCAGAGAACGAGGGAGGGACGCCCCATGAGCGAACAACGCAACGAGGACACTCCGGAAGTGTCCCTGGACCTGGATGAGCAGAACGATATCGAGGCGGCCATGCGGGACGCGGTGGCCGCGGTCGAAGAGGTGGAGCGAGGTACTCCGGGAGACCCGCCGGCCGGTGCGGCCGGAGCGGCCCAGCCGGAGGAGAGCTCCGAGGAGGAGACGGCCAAGCTGCGCCGCGAGATCGCCGATCTGCGGGATCGCTCGATGCGCACCCTGGCGGACTTCGACAACTTCCGCAAGCGGGCCGAGCGCGAGAAGCAGGAGCAGAAGAAGTACGCCCTGGTCGAGCCGCTGCGCGACTTCCTGGAGATCATGGACAACCTGGCTCTGGCGCTGGCGGCCGCCGGCTCGGCGGAAGACTTGAAGCGGGGAATCGAGATGATCCACCGCCAGATGACCGATCTCCTGCGGCGCTTCGGGGCGCAGGAAATCTCCGCTCTGGGACAGCCGTTCGACCCGGCCCTCCACGAGGCGGTCTCGCGCGAGGAGGACCCCGCGGTCAAAGCTCCGACGGTGACCGGCGAGATGCGGCGCGGGTACCGGATCCACGACCGGTTGCTCCGTCCGGCCATGGTGAAAGTGTCGGTCCCGGCCGAGGCGCCCAAGCCGGCCGGCGGTGGGGACGCCTGAGGCCGATCCCTTCTGGAAGTACAATAGGGCGACATTTCGCTGCAGGGCCGGTTGTCCACGGCCGGCTATGACTCCAGGGAGGAAGCCGGCAGAGCCGGCCCTGCGGTTTTCCTCGGGCGGAAGCGAAGGCAATGAGCAAGATTCTCGGCATCGATCTCGGGACGACCAATAGTTGTGTCGCCATCGTGGACGCGACGGTGCCGCGCGTTCTCGCCAACCGCGAGGGGAGCCGCACCACGCCCTCGATCGTCGCCTTCGCGGAGGAGGGAGACCGCCTGGTCGGGCAGATCGCGAAGCGCCAGGCCATCACCAACCCCGAGAACACGATTTTCGCGGTCAAGCGCCTGATCGGCCGCAAGTTCAAGGATCCGGCGGTCGAGCGCGCCCGCGGCGTCCTCCCGTATACCCTGGTCGCGGCGCCCAACGGCGATATCAAGATCGAGATCCGCGACCGCCAGTACAGCCCGGAGGAGATCTCCGCCCAGGTGCTGCGCGAGATCAAGGAGTTTTCGGAGGAGACCCTGGGCGAGCCGGTCAGCGAGGCGGTGATCACCGTCCCCGCCTATTTCGACGACTCGCAGCGGCAGGCGACCAAAGACGCCGGCAAGATCGCCGGCCTCGAGGTCCAGCGCATCATCAACGAGCCCACGGCCGCCGCTCTCGCCTACGGTCTCGACCGCAACCAGGATGGGGTCAACGTCGCGATCTACGACCTCGGAGGCGGCACGTTCGACATCTCGGTCCTCCAGCTCTCCCAGGGGATCTTCCAGGTGCGCTCCACCTCGGGCGACACCTACCTGGGCGGCGAGGATTTCGACCAGCGGATCATGGATTGGCTGATCGCGGGGTTCCAGGAGGAGACCGGGATCGACCTGCACAACGACCGGATGGCCCTGCAGCGGCTCAAGGAAGCGGCCGAGCGCGCCAAGTGCGAGCTGTCGTCCGCCGACGAGGCCCCGATCAACCTCCCGTTCATCTCGGCCGATCGCAGCGGTCCCCGGCACCTCGCCCGCTCGCTGACGCGGGCGCATTTCGAGAGCCTGGTCAAGGAGCTGGTGGAGCGCACGGAAGGACCCTGCCAGGACGCGCTGCGGCAGGCCGGCCTGCGCGCCGACCAGATCAACGAGGTGCTCCTGGTGGGCGGGCAGACGCGCACCCCGATGGTCATGCAGACCGTGGAGCGGATCTTCGGCCGTTCGCCGAACCGGGAGATCAATCCGGACGAGGTGGTGGCGATGGGCGCCGCGGTCCAGGGCGGCATCCTGCGCGGCGACATCAAGGACCTGGTGCTCCTCGACGTCACGCCCCTGTCGCTCGGCGTGGAGACCCAAGGTGGCCTGTTCACCAAGCTGATCGAGCGCAACTCGACCATCCCGACCAAAAACACGCAGATCTTCACCACCGTCGTGGACAACCAGGACATCGTGGAGATCCACTGCATGCAGGGGGAGCGGCAGATCGCCAACGAGAACAAGTCCCTGGGCAAGTTCCAGCTCACGGGAATCCCGCCGGCCCCGCGGGGCGTTCCGCAGATCGAGGTCAGCTTCGCGATCGACTCGAACGGCATCGTCAACGTGTCGGCTCGCGACATGGCGACCGGGCTCACCCAGAGCATCCAGATCACTCCCGCGGGCGGTCTGTCCGAGGACGAGGTCAAGCAGCTGGTCGACGAAGCGAGCCAGAAGTCCCAGAGCGATCTGCAGAAGCGCGAGGTGCTGCAGCTCAAGAACCGGCTGGAGGGGCTGATCTACAGCAACGAGAGGGTCTTCGAGCAGTTCCGGGACATGCTCCAGGAGGCGGATTCGAAGAAGATCCACGAAGCGCTGCTCAAGGCGCGGGTGGCTCTCAATGACGAGAAGAAGGCCGACCTGGAAGGGGCGATCTTCGATCTGAACAACGTCTCGCGGACCCTCTCCGACGTGATGCTGAGCAAGGCGAGCCCCGGCCCGCAGAAGGGTTGATGGATAGAATGGCGAAACGCGATTACTACGAGATTCTGGGTGTCGAGAAGGCGGCGGGCCAGCAGGAGATCAAGTCGGCCTACCGCAAGCTCGCTCAGAAGTTCCATCCGGACCGCAATCCCGGCGACAAGGAGGCGGAGGAGAAGTTCAAGGAGGGCGCGGAGGCGTACGCCGTCCTCTCCGACGCCGACAAGCGGGCGCGCTACGACCGCTTCGGCCATCAGGGGGTGGGCGGCGCCGGGGCCGGCGGGTTCGATCCCACGATCTTCGCCGACTTCTCGGACATCCTGGGCGACTTCTTCGGTCTCGGCGGCGGCGGCCGCCGTCCCGGCGGCATGACGCGGGGCGCGGACCTGCGCTACGACCTGACGCTGACGTTCGAAGAGGCGGCCTTCGGCACGGAGACGTCGCTGCGCATCCCGCGTCTGGAGGTCTGTCCGGACTGCTCGGGCTCGGGCAGCGCCGACGGCAAGGCGCCGGTCACCTGCTCGGCCTGCGGCGGCCGGGGCCAGGTGCGCTTCACGCAGGGCTTCTTCACGGTGGCCCGCACCTGTCCGCAGTGCCATGGCGAGGGGCGGGTGGTGACCGATCCCTGCAAGGAGTGCAAGGGTGAGGGCCGGGTGGAGCGCGAGCGCTCGATCTCGGTGAAGATCCCCTCCGGGGTGGACACGGGAGCGCGACTGCGCCTGGCCGGCGAAGGCGAGCACGGCCGCAGCGGCGGACCTCCGGGCGACCTCTACGTCGTCATCCAGGTGCGGCCGCATACGCGCTTCCGCCGCGACGGCTCGACGGTCCTCTCGCGCGTGACCATCGCCTATCCGCAGGCCGTGCTGGGCGCGAACATCGAGGTGGAGACGCTGCACGGCGTGGCGCCCCTGGAGATCCCTCCCGGCACGCCGCATGGCCGCGACTTCCGCCTGCGCAGCCAGGGCATCGACCGGCTGGGCGGCGGCGGCCGCGGCGACCACGTGGTCTCCGTGGAGGTCGAGGTCCCGAACCCGCGCAACCTGTCGGAGGAGGAGGTCGCTCTGCTGCGCCGTCTCGCCGAGATCGGCGGCCAGCCGGTCAAGGAGGAGCGCGGGGTGTTCGACAAGGTGAAGAATCTGTTCGGGTAAACGGAGGCATGCCTCACCTCCGCCGCATCTTCCTTCTCCCCCCCTCTCTCGAAGATCTCTTCGCGGCTGATCTGTGGCAGGAGGGCACCGTCGGGGTGCTCTCCGCCAATGAGCCGGATGGTCGGCTGCGGCTGGAGGCCTGGTTTCCAGAGGGGGTGGCGGATTGGGAGCCGGGCGACTGGCCGCAGCGCGGGGTGCTCCTGGCGGGTGAAGAGAGGATCGAGGAGCAGGACTGGTTCGCCATCTGGCGGAGCCAGGCCCAGCCGTTCTCCATCGGCCGCACGTTCTTTCTCGATCCGCGCGAGCCGGAAGAAGAGCTTTCGGGCATCCCCGAGGGACGGCGCCTCCTGCGCCTGCCGGCCCGCGCGGCCTTCGGCACGGGCAGCCACGAGTCCACCAGCCTCGCTCTCGAGCTGCTGGAGGACATGGACCTGCGCGGCCGGCGCGTGCTCGACGTGGGGACCGGAACGGGAGTCCTCGCCTTCGCGGCCTTGCTCGGGGGAGCGTCTCTCGCCGTGGGGTACGACGTCGATCCGGCCGCGCCGTTCCACGCGCGCGACAACAGCCGCCTGAATGGCATTCGCCCCCTCCTGTTCGCCGGCCGCCTGGCCGCTGTGCGCGATACGCCGCTGTTCGACCTGGCACTGGTCAACGTGGTTCCGGAGCAGATCCTGCCGGAGATGCCGGGCGTGACAGGCCGGCTGCGGGAAGGCGGCGAGGCGGTGCTCTCGGGCATTCTGCGCGAGCGTGGCCGGCAGGTCCTCGACAGGATGCGCGGGCTGGGCTTCCTGGAGGTCGACCGCCGGGAGGCCGGGGACTGGGTGGCGTTCCGGATGGCCATTCTGGAGGAGGCGTGAGCTTTCCGACCCTGCTTGCGCCGGAGGGGATTGCGGGCGGGGAGCTGCGGGTCGAGGGAGAAGCCTACAAGCACCTTTTCCGGGCCCGCCGCCTGGCCATCGGGGACCTCCTCCGCGTGGTGGACGGCCGGGGGGCCGCCCGCTGGGCCGAGGTGGCGCGGATCGACCGCTCCACGGCGTCTCTCGCTCTCGGGGATGCGGCGCCGGTCAACGAGCTCGCGATGCGGCTCGATCTCCTGGTCCCCACGTTCCGGCCCGAGCGGGCCTCGTGGATGGTCGAGAAGGTCACGGAGCTGGGAGTGCGGGCCATCCACTTTCTGCACACCGAGCGGGCGCCGCGCCACTTCGGCGAGGGGACGCTCGACCGCCTGCGCCGGGTCGCCGCTGCCGCCCTGGAACAGTGCCACGGCTCGCGCCTTCCCGAGATCACAGGCCCTCACGAGTGGTCCGAGCTGCCGCGGCTCGCGAGCGATGCCGAGGTGCGCTGGGTGCTCGACACCGAAACCGAGGTGGCGGGCTGGGGATCGGTCGAATCGGTCCGATCCGTCGGATCAACTGGCGCTCTGCTGATCGGTCCGGAAGGCGGCTGGTCCTCCCGCGAGCGTGATGAGCTGCGTGCCGCCGGCTGGCTGGCCGTGGGCCTGGGGCCGCGGGTGCTGCGTACGGAGACGGCGGCGGTCGTGGGCGTGGCCGGGCTCCTCCTTCAATATTCAAATTGACCCAGGCGTCTCTTCCGGCTAGCATCGTGCCAGCTTTCGTTGCTTGCTGAAGGAGGTTTCTGGTGTCCAATGCCTTCGCCGGAATTCGCTGGCTCTGGATGAACGGCGAGCTCATCGAGTTCGAAAAGGCGACAGTCCATGTGCTGTCGCATGCGCTGCATTACGGCTCCGGAGCCTTCGAGGGAATCCGGTGCTACGACACGCCGGAGGGGCCGGCCGTGTTCCGCCTCCGCGAGCACATCCGCCGCCTCGAGAAGACGTGCAAGATCTACCGGATGCCGTTGCGCTTCTCGGGCGAGGAGCTGGCGGACGCCGTGGTCGAAACCATCCGCGCCAACGAGCTCGGGGCCTGCTACATCCGCCCGCTGGTCTGGCGCGGCTTCGGCACCCTCGGCGTCGATCCTCTGCGGTCGCCGGTCGAGACGGCGGTGGCGGCGTGGAGGCTGGGGAAGTACCTGGGCGACGATTCCGACGAGGGGATCGACGTCTGCGTCTCGTCGTGGCGGCGGGTGCCCACCGAGTCGCTGCCCTCGGAGGCCAAGGCGACCGGCAACTATCTCAACGGAACCCTGGTCAAGATGGAGGCGGTCCTCGACGGGTACGCCGAAGGGATCGCCCTGGACGTCCACGGGTTTGTCAGCGAGGGGTCGGGCGAGAACGTGTTCCTGGTGCTGGACGGCACGCTCGTCACCCCGCCGCAGGCCGCCTCGCTGTTGCCAGGGATCACCCGCGACACGGTGATCTCCCTGGCCCGCGACCTGGGGGTGCCGGTCCGCCAGGAGCAGATCTCCCGCGGCCTTCTCTATATCTGCGACGAGATGTTTCTGACCGGTACCGCCGCCGAGATCACCCCGGTGCGCTCCATCGACCACTACATGGTGGGCGACGGCCGGCCGGGCGCGATCACGCGCCGCTTCATGGATGAGTTCCGCCGCACCGTCACGGGCCAGAACGCGGGCCGCCGCGACTGGCTCACGCCGGTCGTCCCCCAGCCCGTGGCCTGCGAGACAGCCGTAGGAGTACATCGCGATGAACATTAATGACCTGCTCAAGATTGCGGTCGACCGCAAGGCGTCGGACCTCCACCTCAAAGTGGGCGGCCACCCGGTCATCCGCATAGACGGCGAGCTCACGCCTCTGGCCGAGCTCAAGCGCCTCATGCAGGAGGACACCATCGCGATGGCGTTCTCCATCATGAACGCGCGGCAGAAGCAGCGCTTCAAGGAGGAGCTCGAGCTCGACATCGCCTATCAGGTGCCGGGTCTGGGGCGGTTCCGCTGCAACGTCTTTCAGCAGCGCGGGGCCGTGGGACTGGTGCTGCGCGTCATTCCGGCCCGCATCCTGACCGTCCGCGAGCTGATGCTGCCGCCTGTCCTCGAGCGGATCTGCGAGGAGCGGCGCGGCCTGATCCTGTGCACCGGGACGACCGGCTCGGGCAAGTCGACCAGCCTGGCGGCGATGATCGACTACATCAACGCCTCGCGCACCGAGCACATCATCACGGTCGAGGACCCGATCGAGTTCCTCCACCGCGACAAGAAGTCGATCGTCAACCAGCGCGAGATCGACGTGGACACCCGCTCGTTCTCGAGCGCCCTGCGCGCCGCCCTCCGCCAGGACCCCGACGTGATCCTCGTCGGCGAGATGCGCGACTACGAGACGATCGAGACGGCGCTCCTCGCGGCCGAGACCGGTCACCTGGTGTTCTCGACCCTGCACACCCTGGACGCCACGGAGACGATCAACCGCATCATCTCGGTCTTCCCGCCGCATCACCAGAAGCAGATCCGCATCCAGCTCTCGCAGGTGCTCAAGTCGGTCATCTCGCTGCGCCTGGTGCCGCGCGCCGACGGCATCGGCCGCGTGCCCGCCGCCGAGGTCCTGATCTCGACGGCGTACATCCGGGAGTGCATCGAGAACAAGGAGAAGACCAAGTTCATCCGCGAGCAGATCGCTCTGGGCACCAGCCAGTACGGCATGCAGACGTTCGACCAGTCGCTCTACCAGCTCTTCAAGAGCGGCCTGATCACGCTCGACGAGGCGCTCAAGCGGGCCACCAACCCCGACGAGTTCCGTTTGAAGATCCAGGGCGTGCAGTTCACCGCCGACATCTCGCGCGAGCAGATGGAGGAGGCGCTCCAGGGCCAGAACGACGACCTGATGACCGGCGGGTCGCAGTTCGAGCTTTGAGCCTTTCTGGTTACGACCGGGCCGTCCGTCTCCTGGCGGCCCGCCCTCATTTCCGGGCCGAGCTGAAAGCCAAGCTGGCGCAGCGGGGGTATCCCGAAGAGGAGGTGGAGGCGGCTCTCGACCGCCTCGCGTCCGAGGGGTATCTCGACGACGTCCGCGCGGCCCGCGATTTCGTCTCCCACCGTCTGGAGCAGAAGTCGGAAGGGCGCCTGCGACTCAAGGCCGAGCTGGTCCGCCGCGGCGCGTCCGAGGAGGCGGTGGCGGCGGCTCTCGCCGAGGTGCCGGAGGACGATCTGGAGGCAGCCCGCGAGGCGGCGGCGCAATGGGCGCGCAGCCACCGGCCCGATCCGGCGGCCCTGGCCCGCCATCTGGCCCGGAAGGGGTTTTCCCGCCGTGCTATCTTTGCGGTTTCCAAGTTGGACGCGCTGGACGAGGTCCACGACGAAGATTTATGAATAGCAAAGAGATCCGCAGCAGCTTCCTGGAGTTCTTCCGCGAGCGCGGCCACCGGCCCTCGCCGAGCGCGCCGCTGGTGCCGCAGGGAGACCCGACGCTGCTCTTCACCAATGCCGGCATGGTGCCGTTCAAGAACTACTTCCTGGGCGCGGAGAAGCCGCCGACGCCGCGCGCCGTCTCCGTTCAGAGATGCCTCCGGGTCTCGGGCAAGCACAACGACCTGGAGAACGTCGGTCCCAGCCCGCGCCATCACACCTTCTTCGAGATGCTGGGCAACTTCTCCTTCGGGGACTACTTCAAGGAAGAGGCCATCGGCTTCGCCTGGGAGCTGGTCACCAAGGTCTGGAAGCTTCCGGTCGACCGCCTCTCCGCGACCGTCTACGAAGAGGACGACGAGGCGTACGACCTCTGGCTGAAGGTGACGGATCTGCCGGTCGAGCGCCTGCACCGCTGCGGCAAGAAGGACAACTTCTGGGCCATGGGCGAGACCGGCCCCTGCGGCCCGTGCAGCGAGATCTTCGTCGACCTCCATCCGGAGCAGCCGGCCGTCTCCTGGGACGAAGGGACCGAGTCCGGCCGGTACCTGGAGATCTGGAACCTGGTCTTCATGCAGTACGAGCGGGACGAGAAGGGGACCCTGAAGCCGCTGCCCAACCCGTCGATCGATACCGGCGCGGGCCTGGAGCGGGTCGCCGCCGTGATCCAGGGGGTCGATTCGAACTACGAGACCGACCTGTTCCGGCCGATCCTCGACGCCGCGGCCTCCCTGGCGAAGGTCCGCTATGGCGAGGATGCCGAGAAGGACGTGTCGCTGCGGGTGATCGCCGATCACCTGCGCGCCGTCTCGTTCCTGCTGGCGGACGGCGTGATTCCGAACAACGAGGGGCGCGGCTACGTGCTGCGGCGCATCCTGCGGCGGGCGGTGCGGCACGGCATGCGGATCGGCTTCGAGGAACCGTTTTTCCACAAGCTGGTCCCGGTCCTGGGCGACGTGATGGGCCCGGCCTACCTGGAGCTGGCGGAGACGCGCCAGGCGTCGGTGGCCACGATCAGGGCCGAGGAGGAGAAGTTCTTCTCGACCGTGGCCAACGGCTCGCGCCAGGTGCAGGCGGAGATCGAGCGGCTGCGCGGCGAGGGCGTGTCCGTCCTGCCGGGGGAGATCGCCTTCCGGCTCTACGACACCTACGGCCTCCCGCGCGAGGTGATCCGCGAGATCGCCGAGGAGGAGCGCTTCACGGTCGACGAGGCCGGTTTCGAGGAGATGCTGCGCAAGCAGCGCGACGTGGCGCGCAAGGCGACCCAGGAGCTGCAGAACCGGATGGCCGCTTTGCGCGAGGTGGTGCGTGGCCATGCCGAGCTGGCCGAGACCCGCTTCGAAGGCTACGAGCGGACCGAGATCGCCGATGCCGAGGTGGTGCGCCTGGCGACCTGGAAAGACGGTGCTCCCGAGCGCGTCTCGAACCTCACCACCGGGCAGGCGGGCGTGGTCGTTCTCGACCAGACCGTCTTCTATGCCGAGTCGGGCGGCCAGGTGGGTGACACGGGCGAGATCCTCTGGGACGGCGGACGTGCCCGCGTGGTCGACACCCAGAAAGACAACGCGGGGGTCACCTTCCACTTCGTCGAGGTGGAGCAGGGGCAGCTCTCGCGGCACATGCGGGTCTACCTGCGGGTGGACCATGAGCTGCGCCTCGCCACGCAGCGCAACCACACGGCCACCCACATCGTGCACTCGGCGCTGCGCCAGGTGCTGGGCAAGAGCGTGCGGCAGGCCGGCTCGCTGGTGGCGCCGGACCGCCTGCGCTTCGACTACACCTACCACCGCGGCCTGTTCCGCCAGGAGATGGAGGAGCTGGAGGATCTGGTCAACGAGTGGGTCCGCCGCGCCGTGGCCACCGAGATCATCGTGCGGTCCTACCAGGAGGCGGTGGCCGCCGGGGCCATGGCGCTGTTCGGCGAAAAGTACGGCGAGCGGGTGCGGACGGTGAACATCCCGGGCTTCAGCCTGGAGCTCTGCGGTGGCTGTCATGTGCGCAACACGGGCGAGATCGGGCTCTTCCTGGTCGAGTCCGAGCGCGGCGTCGCGTCCGGCGTGCGGCGCATCGAAGCGGTGACCGGCGACTACGCGCTCCAGGAGGTCCGGCGGCAGCGCACGGCCTACGAGGAGCTGACGCAGCGCCTGGGCATACGCTCCGGGGATTTCGACCAGCAGCTCCAGAAGGCCGAGCAGCTCCGCCAGCGCCAGAACGAGCTGGAGAACGAGATGAAGCGCCTGCGCATGCAGCTCGTCTCCGGCGCCCCGCAGGCCGCCGATGAAGAGATGACCGTGGAAGGCATCCGGGTGGTGGCGCGCGAGGTGCCGTTCGCCCCGGCCAACGAGCTCCGCGACATGGCGGACACTCTGCGCTCGAAGCTGGGCTCGGGCGTGGTGGTCATCGGCGCGCGCGCCGACGGCAACGTCAGCCTGGTCGCCGCGGTCAGCAAGGACTTGACCGGCCGGGTCCGCGCGGGCGACCTGGTGAAGAAGCTCTCCGCGATGGTCGGCGGCGGCGGCGGCGGCCGGCCCGACTTCGCCCAGGCCGGCGGCAAGGAGCCGGAGAAGCTGCCCGCCGCCCTGGCCGCCGTGCAGGAGGCGGTGCGGGAGCAGCTTGCGCGGTAAGCCGGTTTCAACGGCTCTTCCAAGAGCCCATATTGCCATTTCCCTCTCTTCCTGAGTTAAGATACCCCCAGCCGCTTACGCAGCACATAGCAGAGCCGTACATCCAGGATCGCGGCCCAACAGATTCGGGGGTCCTGTACCGTGGCAAGCCTCAGGTCGGGAGGTTGCGCCGTCGTGGCGTCGCTTCTTCTCTTCGTCTCTCTCGCGAGAGCCGACGTGAAGATCGCGACGGGTCCGGACGGCCGCAAGATCATCTTCAACGAGACACCGGCCCAGCATGCCCGGCGGTATGCGAACAAGCTCTCGCCGGTCCCTGACGAGCAGCTCGTCCCCCTGATCGAGCGCCACAGCCTGGCGCAGAACCTCGACCCCAAGCTCGTCCGGGCACTGATCCAGGCGGAATCGGGCTACAACCGGCGCGCCCTCTCCAACAAGGGGGCCATGGGCCTGATGCAGCTCATGCCGATGACGGCGAGCCTGCTGCGGGTGCGCGATCCCTGGGATGCGGACGATAACGTGCGCGGCGGGACGGCCTATCTGCGTCAGCTCCTCGACCGTTTCCAGGGTCGCCTCGAATGGGCCGTGGCCGCCTACAACGCCGGCCCCGGCGCGGTGGAGCGCCACCGCGGGATTCCGCCCTACCGGGAGACGCGCGAGTACGTGCGCCGGGTCCTCGCTCTCTATCAGGGCACAGCGGCCGTGGCGCCGCGCGTCACCACCGCCGGCCCGGCCGCCGCGCGGGCCCCTCTGGCGACGGCGATGGCGGCGCCCGCCATCAAGCGCAAGACCCGCCTCGTCCGCAACAGCGAAAACCAGCTCGTCATCACGACCGCGCTCGAATAGCCGTCCTGCCGTCCCGCGGCATGGGTGGCATACAATGCGCCGTGCGTAGGCGTGCGCCTGGGCCACCGATGCTGAACCTGCCGAACCTTCTGTCGATCTTCCGGATCCTCCTGGTCCCTCCCCTGGTGGTGGTCCTCCTCACCAAGTTCGATGGCAAGGAGTGGTGGGGGCTCGCCCTGTTCCTGATCGCGGCCATCATGGACTTCTTCGACGGCTACCTGGCCCGGCGCCGCAAACAGGTGACCCGGCTCGGGACCTTGCTCGATCCGGCAGCGGACAAGATCCTGGTCTCCGCCGCCTACATTTCCCTGGTCGAGATGAATCCCCACGTCGTGCCGTCGTGGCTCGTCGTGGTGATCATCGCCCGTGAGTTCGCCGTCGGGTCCTTGCGCAGCTTCGCGGCTGCCGAGAACCTGGTGATTCCCGCGGGCTTCTCCGGCAAGATCAAGACTGTCGTCCAGATCGTTTCGATCGCGTTGCTCATCATCCACAACCAGCTGGAGAAGGAGTTCGGGCATCTCGCCCCGCTGTCGCTGTGGGCGGCCATGCTGATCACCGTCTACTCCGGGATCGAGTACTTCGTGCGCTTCGGCCGGCTCATCCTGCGCGGTGAGGTCCCGGAGTCGCTGTCGTCGGCGCAGATCCCCTCATCCACCACGGCCACGCCCCCCACGAGCTCCGCCCCTTCCCCGAGGAATTGATGGAAAGATCCTTCCTGCAGCGGATCGCGCTCTTCGCGCGATACCGCTACCGTACGGTGTTTGTCGCCTTCGCGATCCTGATCGCCGTCTCGATCGCTCTGATTCTGCGGCTCCGCTTCAACACCGATATGTTGAGCCTTCTGCCGCAGGAAGACCCGGCGGTTCGGACCTATGTCGAGACGCTCCAGGATTTCGGCAGCAGCACTTTTCTTCTGGTGGCGATCCGCATCCCCGAAGGGGCGGTGGTCGACCCGTACGAGACCCTGGCAGACCGGATCGCCGGGAAGCTGACCCGCCTGCCCGATCTGAAAACAGTTCAGCATCGAGTCGGCGATCCCCAGGAGCTGCTCCGGACCTTCTATCCCAAGGCACTCCTCTTCCTCGACGAAGCCGGCCGGAAGAAGCTCGAAGAGCGGCTCTCCGATGAAGGGATCCGGCATCATGTGAGCGAGGTCCGGCGTCTGATCGCAACGCCACAAGGCCTCGCCGCCAAGGAGCTCCTGCGCACCGACCCGCTCGGCCTGGCCGACGTGTTCCTCGGCCGTCTCCAATCCTCCCGCGGCTCCCTGCGAGTCGACTGGACGAGCGGCTACTACCTTTCGGGGGACCACAGGCTGCTGCTGATCCTGGCTGAGCCGGTGCGCCCGCCCCAGGACATCGCGTTCGCGGAGCAACTCGCCGCCAAGATCGACCGCATCGTGGACGAGGAGAAGGGCACGTGGAAAGAGATCGCCGGGCCGGACATGAAGGTCCCGGAGGTCGTGGTCGGCGGACCTCATCTGACGGCCCTGGGCGATGCCGCGCTGATCCGCCGGGACATGGTCTGGAATCTCGGCACGGTCGTCCCCAGCGTCCTGCTGTTCTTCTGGTTCACCTTCCGGCGGCCGGGGACCCTGATGTATGCGATGTTCCCGCTGCTCACCGGTCTCGTCCTCACCTTCGGCTTCGCCGAGATCGCGGTCGGCTCCCTCAGCTCCGCGACGAGCGGCGTCGCGGCGCTCCTGGTCGGTCTCGGCATCGACTTCGTGATCGTCTCCTATGGGCGCTACATCGAAGAGCGGCAGAACGGGGCGGGCCTGGACGACGCGCTGCTCGCCATGATGGGCTCGAACGGCCGCGCCGTGCTGGTTGGAGCCGTCACCACGACCGTCACCTTCTGGGCGTTCACTTTCACCAAGTTCACCGGCCTGCGCGAGATGGGGCTGCTCACCGGGACCGGCATCCTCTTTTGCGTCAGCTCGGTCTTCCTGCTGCTCCCCGCGATGCTCGCCTGGAGCGAGGACCACCACAGAGGGCGCAAGAAGCAGCCCACGCTCTTCCTCCACAGCTTCGGGTCCGAAGGGCTCATGCGGCTCTCCTTGCACCATCCACGGCCGACGCTTCTGATGGGCGTGGTCATCACCTTGATCTCGCTGACCCTGGTCGTGCATCTCGAGTTCGACGAGAGCATGAAGACGATGCGGCCCAAAGGGAACCGCGGCATCGACGTGGCCGAAGAGGTCGGCAAGAAGTTCGGGTCCGGCTTCGATTCGATGTCCGTGATCCTCACCGGCAACACGCCGGAGGAGGTCATCGAGCTGTCGGGGAAGGCGGCGCAGGGAGCGCAGCGCCTGGTGCAGACCGGCACGCTCTATGGCTACAGCGGCGTGACCTCGCTGATCCCGCCGCCGACCCAGCAGCGGGAGGCGCTCGCCTGGATCGAACGGGAACGCAACGGCGGCGCGCTCGATCTCGACCGCATTCGTTCCACCTTTTCCCGTGCGGCCGCTGAGGAAGGGTTGCGACCGGAGGGGTTCGCGCCCGGGATCGACCTTCTGGCGGAGGCTGTGAGCCTGAAGGGCACAGTCGGCTACGAGAGCTTTCAGGAGACCCCGCAGACGCGGCTCCTCCTGGAGCGCTACATGCGCAAGACCGACCGTGGCTGGAAGGGCGCGGTCTACCTCTATCCGCCCGACAACCGCTGGCGCCGCGAGCCACCCCCGGACGCGGTCCGACTGGTCCAGGAGCTGGGACCGAAGGCGGCTCTCTCCGGCACCAACGTGATCAACCAGCGGGTGCGCTCCCTGGTGCTGCGCGATGCCTGGATCGCCTGCGTGGTCGGTACGCTTCTGGTCGCCCTCCTCATCTGGATGGACTTCCGCAGCCTGTCACGCACCCTTGCCGCTCTGGCGCCGCTGACCGTGGGCCTGATCTGGATGGCGGGCGGCATGGTGGCGTTCGACACGCCAATGAACTTCATCAACATCTTCGTGACGACCATGATCATCGGCATCGGGGTCGATTACGGCGTGCACATTCTGCACCGGTTCCAGGAGGTGCAGGACTACCCGCGAGAGCAGTTCGAGAAGGGGATCGTCGAGACGGGCAAGGCCGTGGTGGCCGCCTCGGTCTCGACCATCTTCGGCTTCGGCTCGATGATGTTCTCGTCGTACCCCGGCCTGGTGTCCACCGGGAAAGTGGCGAACCTGGGAGCGGTCGCGACCTGCCTCGTCGCGATCACCCTCGTCCCGGCCGTCCTGCGGTGGCGCTACGATCGGCGGCGCGCCCAGGGAATTCCCCTTCAGCCGCCGGTCCAGGCGGTCCACCAGGTAGAATCAGCCCAGCTCTGAGAGGCGCCGCTTCCGGAGCGCGGACCGGGGCGCGACCGGCAGGCGGACGCGGAACGTAGTGCCGCGTCCGGGCCGGCTCTCCACGTCGACCTGGCCGCCGTGGGCCTGCGCCACGTGCTTGACGATAGCCAGGCCGAGGCCGGTCCCCCCCTCCTCCCGGGCGCGTCCCTTGTCCACCCGGTAGAAGCGCTCGAAGATGCGGGGGAGCGACTCCGGCGGGATGCCGATACCGGTATCGCTCACCTCCAGGAGGATGTCCGGACCGGTGGAGGAGAGGAGGACCGTCACCTTCCCCTCGGGCCGGTTGTACTTGAGGGCGTTTTCCAGCAGGTTCAAGACCAGCCGCTCGATCGCGTCGGCCTCGCCGAGCACCGCGGGGATCTCGGTGGCCACGACGTCCAGAACGACGCGTTTCTCACGGGCCAGCGGGGCCAGGGTATCGACCGCGTGCCGCACTACGTCGTCGAGGTCCACCGGCTCGCGCTCGCGGAGCGCGACCGTCTCCAGCCGCGACAGCGTCAGCAAGTCGTCGAGAAGGGCCTGGAGGCGACGGCACTGCTCCAGGATGCGCTCGGTGAAGCGGCGGGCCACGGGCGGCTCGTCCAGGGCGCCGTCGCGCAGCGTCTCGGCGAAGCCGCGGATGGCGGCGAGCGGCGTCTTCAGCTCGTGCGACACGTTGCCCACGAAGTCCCGGCGCATGTCAGCCACGCGGGTCAGCTCCGTGGTGTCGCGGGCGACCACGACCGCCCCGCGCTCGCCGCCGGCCAGGGCCGCGCTGGCCAGCAGAAGGGTGCGGCGCTCGGGGGACTGCAGCTCGATCTGCCCTGTCTGCGGCTGGCCGAGGTGGAGCGTGTCGTCCACGATGCGGGCCAGCTCCGGCTGGCGGAGCAGCTCCAGGACGGTCTGGCCGGCCACCTCGCCGCTCACGTCGAACAGCTTGCAGAACGCCGGATTGGCCAGCAGGGCGCGGCCGTCCGCGCCGACCACCAGGACCCCTTCCGACATGCTGGCGAGGATCGCCTTGAGCTGGTCGCGCTCGCCGCGCACCGCGGCGAACTGAGCCTCGGCGGTCTCGGCGAGCCGGTTCAAGGCCAGTGCGAGAGCCGCCAACTCCTCCTCCTCCGGGATCTCGACCCGCCGCGCGCGGCCGCTCGCCAGGGCCGACGCTCCCTCGACGAGGCGGTAGAAGGGGCGGAAGACATGGCGGTCGATCCACAGGGAGATGATCAGGATGGACACCCCGCCCGCCAGCGCCGCCAGCAGCATCGAGGTCGCGATCTGCCCGCGGAGGGCCTTGATGTGCGAGAGCGGCTCGGCCAGCCGCACCACGAACAGCCGGCCGTGAGCGTCTGTCACCGACCGGGCGGCGTAGACGTAGAGCTGGCCGGTCGTGTCGCTCCGGCGCACCGAAGCCCCTTCGCCGGTGGCGAGGGCGCTGCGGATCTCCGGCCGCTCCGCATGGTTTTCCATCACCGCGAGCTGGTCGGCGGTGCGCGAGCTGTCGGCGATCACCCGGCCGTCGCTCTCCACGACCGTGATCCGCTGTCCTCCATTCGCGGTGATCGACCGCACCCAGCTCTGCAGGTTCCGGTTCGGGACATCGCGGGCCTCGGCGACCACCGGGGTGAGAAATCGCAGGGTGTCGAGGAGCTGGACCTCGGCGTTTCGCTTCAGAACGCTCGGCAGAAGCACCCAGAGGAACGCCGTGGCCGTCAGGACGGCGGCCAGGGCCGGCCAGAGCGGCGCGAGACGAAGCTTGGGAGGGAGTCCGAGCACGCGACTGGAGGAGGCTCAGGGTCTCAAGCGGTAGCCGACCCCGATGACGGTTTCGATCCGATCGGCTTCGGAGACGAGCTTCCGCCGCAGGCGCCGGATGTGGGTGTCCACGGTGCGGCTGTCGATGTCTTCGGCGTAGCCCCAGACGTCGCTCAGGAGCTGGCCGCGGGTCTGCACCCGGCCGCAGCGCTCCATGAGAAGGCGCAGCAGGCGGAACTCCGTGGCGGTCAGGGGCACTTCCTTGCCGCGCACCCGGAGCTGGTGCCCGGCGATGTCGAGCTCGATCCCACCCACCTCGATGCGCTCCGCCGCGCTCTCCTCATGCTGGATGCGGCGCAGCACCGCCTTGACCCGCAACACCACCTCACGCGGGCTGAACGGCTTGCTGATGTAATCATCCGCCCCGAGCTCCAGCCCCACGATGCGGTCCACCTCTTCCCCGCGCGCGGTGAGCATCACGATCGGCAGCCGCGCCGTGGAGGTGTCCCGCTTCAACAGGCGGGTCAGCTCGAGGCCGTCGATGCCCGGCAGCATGAGATCCAGAAGGATCAGATCCGGCGCGTCCCGGCGGATGGAGTCGAGTCCGGTGTCGCCCCGTCGCGCCGTGTCCACATGAAAGCCTTCCTTTTCGAGGTTGTACTGTAACACCTCGGCAATATCGGGCTCGTCTTCGATGAGGAGGATGCGTTCGCGTGTCATCTTGGCATCCGAGAGTAGCATGGCGTTTCCACAGGCGATGCGGAAAAGCCTGTGGAAAACTCCCCCTGCAACCCCCCTGGAGCGGCATTCCAGGCTGGTTTCCGCGCTTTGAACAACGTTTTGTGCAACCCATCTAAATGATTGATTCCAAACAACTTGTATCTCGGCGTAGCCGTTTGGAAAAAGAGACCGTGCCAGCAGTGTGGATGTTTTCCACAGGGGCCTCTGTGAACTCCCGGTGATAAGGCTGTTAACTCTCTGTGACGGAGGGATTTACGGTCCTTGGGAAAAACTTTCAAGGGGTTGACCAAATCGGTTCTTCTTACAAAGGCGCAAGCGCGGCGTGTGTTATTCCTGCGCAACCTCGAGTCCCTGCCGCAAGCGCAAGCGGCAGCCGAAGACCTTCTGGAGGTAGCGGCCCCGCTCGCGGGCGGCCTCCAGCTCGAGCTCCACGTCATAGCGCGAGAGCACTTCCAGAGTCACCCGTTTGCGGCGGATGGCACAGTAGATCTCGTCGACCCGGGAGGCGTGGGTGCGATCGAGCGCATCGGCCAGGCGGAGCAGGGCGGTGAGCTGACGGACGGCCCGACGCTGCCAGGGCTCCAGCGCCGCGAGCGTCGGATGGCGGCGCACCTTCGGGGTCGATCCGCGGTGATAGCGGGCCACGTGGGCGATGATCTCGATCTCCCGCCGGTCGAACGCGTCCAGGTTGGCGTTGGTGATCAGGTAGTAGGCGTGCTTGTGGTGGTTGCGGTAGTGGATGGCGTAGCCGATGTCATGGAGGACCGCCGCATACTCCAGCCACTCGCGCTCGCGCTCGCCCAAACCATGGATCGAGGTCGTGACGTCGAACAGGCGCAGGGCGAGGCGGGCGGTCTGCTGGCCGTGGCGCCAGACCCCTTCGGTCCGCTCCGCAAGCTGCAGCACCTGGCGCCGGCGCAGGTCCTCCGGCTGATCGGCCGGCGGGATCGGTTGCCCCAGGGCTTCCAGGACGAGCCCCTCGCGCAAGGCCCGGTCGCTGACCTGGATGCGGTCGACGCCGGCGTGCGCGGTGAACTCCTGGAGGAGGAGCGCGCCGGCGAGCAGGCTGTCGGAACGGGGGCCTCCCACCGGCGGGAGGGCGGCGATGGCGGCCCGCCGCATCTCGCGCAGGCGGTCGACGATCTGGGCCAGATCCTTGAGCCGGACCTCGCGCAACCCGCTGGCCACCTCCGCGGGACCGCGGCCGGCCCAATAGTCCACCAGATCGGCGCAGCAGACCGCCGTACCGGAGGTGGCGATCATGCGCTCGACGGAGCCGGCCGGGACCGAGGCGCGCAGGGCCTTCTGGATGCGGCGCCGCAGCCGCTCGATCGCGGCGGCGGCCGGCGGGTCCTCGGCGAGCTCCGCCGCGCAGCGGAGAGACCCCAGAGGCAGGCTCACCACCAGCTCGTCCGCGCCGGCCCGCGTGCCGATCCATTCCGTGCTGCCCCCGCCCACGTCGACGATGACCGCGCGCCCCGGGCCCAGGTCCACGGCCTCGCGTACCGCGCGATAGATGAGCCGCCCTTCCTCGGCCCCGGTGAGGAGCTGGACGTCGATGCCGGTCTGGGCCTTCACCCGCGCGAGGAAGTCCGGGCCGTTGCTCGCCTCGCGCACCGCGCTGGTCGCGACCGCCACCACCCGCTCGGCCCCTTTGAGCCGGGCGAGGGTGGTCATCTTGAACAGCGCCTCCAGCCCGTCGCGGATGGCGGCTTCGGAGAGCGCGCCGCGGAAGCCGGTCTTGCCCAGGCGCACCATGTCGCGCTCGCGGCCGAGGACACGGTAACCGCCCTGGGGCTCGGGCGCGACGACGATCATGTGGATCGAGTTCGAGCCGATGTCGATGGCGGCGAGGCGGCCCTTGGAGGGTTTCTCGGCCGGATTCCAGGCTTCCGCGAGCTGCGGGAACGTCAGGGGCTGGACCACGACGGCACTCTTCGCCACGCGGCCATTGTAGACGCGTACCGGTGACAGGAGCGTCACAGGATGGCCGGTCCGGCTGTGGCGGACTGTGACAGGATTAAAATCGAGTCCCTGGAGGTCGTCCTGCGTGTCCGAGCCGAGCAAGATCCCGCGTCCGGAGCCTGTGGAGAGCCGTGAGAGCCTGGGCTCGCTGTTCCTCAATCGCGAGCTGTCCTGGCTGGAGTTCAACCGGCGGGTGCTCCATGAAGCGGAGGATCCGCGCAACCCGCTCCTGGAGCGGCTCAAATTCGTCGCGATCTTCGACAACAACCTCGACGAGTTCTTCATGAAGCGGGTCGGCGGGCTCAAGCAGCAGCTCGCCAGCCAGATCCTGGAGCTGCCGCCGGACGGCCTGACGCCACGCCAGCAGATCGCGACGATCGACGCCGTGGTGCGGCCCCTGCTCACGCAGCACCGGCGGGTGTTCAACGGGGAGATTCTGCCGGCGCTCTGCCAGCACGGGCTGGAGATTCTGCGCTGGGACGAGCTGCGGGCGAGCGAGCGCCGCCACTTCACCGAGTTCTTCGAGCGCCAGCTCTTTCCGGCCCTGACCCCCCTGGCTCTCGACCCGGCCCATCCGTTCCCGTTCATCTCGAACATGAGCCTGTCGCTGGCGGTCTCGGTCAAGACGCCCGGGGACGGCGCGTACCGCTTCGCCCGCGTCAAGGTGCCGCACATCCTGCCGCGCTGGCTGCAGGTTCCCCAGACCCTGCGCTACGTGCCGCTCGAGGAGGTGATCGCGCACAACCTGGACCAGCTTTTCCCTGGTCTGGAGATCGTCGAGACGCAACCGTTTCGCGTCACCCGCAACGCCGACGTGCAGCGCAACGAGGAGGAGGCGGACGACCTGCTGGAGGCGATCCAGGAGGAGCTGCGCGAGCGCCGCTTCGCCTTCCCGGTGCGCCTCGAGGTGGCCGCGGGCATGTCGGCCTGGATGCGCTCGCTCCTGATCCAGGAGCTGGAGATCCACGAGAACGAGGTGTACGAGATCGAAGGTCCCCTGGCGCTGCGCGACCTGATGCCGCTCGGATCGGTGCCGCTGCCGTCGCTGCGCTACCGCCCCTGGTCGCCGGTGACCCCTCCGCAGCTCCAGAAGCCGGATCCGGAGGAGAGCTTCAACCTTTTCGGCGCCATCGCGGGCGGCGACATCCTGGTCCACCATCCGTACGACTCCTTCGCCAACAGCGTGCAGCGCTTCATCGAAGAGGCGGCGGTCGACCCGGCGGTGCTGGCGGTCAAGCAGACGCTCTACCGCACCTCGGCCGACTCGCCGAACATGCGGGCCCTGATCCGCGCCGCGGAGGACCGCAAACAGGTGGCCGTGACGGTGGAGATCAAGGCGCGCTTCGACGAGGCGGCCAACATCGAATGGGCCGAGCGCCTGGAGAAGGTCGGGGCGCACGTCTGCTACGGCGTGGTGGGGTTGAAGACCCATGCCAAGGTTGCTCTGGTGGTGCGACAGGAGCGCGGCGAGCTGCGCTGCTACGTGCACCTCGCCACCGGCAACTACAACCCTGACACCGCCAAGGTCTACACAGACCTCGGCCTGTTCACCGCCCGCGAGGACATCGCGGGCGACGCGGTGCAGCTCTTCAACATGCTGACCGGCTACGTCCACAAGCCGCGGTTCAAGAAGCTGCTGGTGGCGCCGATCAACATGCGTCAGCGTTTCCTGGAGCTGATCGAGCGCGAGGTCCAGCACCACCGGGCGGGGCGCGGAGGTCACGTCATCGCCAAGATGAACGCTCTGGACGACCGGCAGCTCATCGAGGCGCTCTACGAGGCCTCGGCCGCTGGCGTGGAGGTCGACCTGATCGTTCGGGGAATCTGCCGGCTGCGGCCGGGGCTGCCCGGGCGGAGCGAGACGATCCGCGTGATCAGCATCGTCGGCCGCTACCTGGAGCACGCTCGGATCTTCTACTTCGGCAATGCCGGGACGCCCGAGTACTTCATCGGCTCGGCCGACTGGATGTCGCGCAACCTCGACGCACGAGTCGAAGCGATCGCGCCAGTGGAGGACCCACGCCTCCAGGAGGAGCTCGACGCGATCCTCCGTCTGCAACTGGGGGACAACGTGAAGGCCTGGGACATGCAGGCCGACGGCAGCTACGTGCAGCGCAACCCGGCGCCCGGCGAGGAGCCGCGCTCCAGCCAAGATCTGCTCATGCAGAGGGCCCAGGAGAGAGCTGGAAGGTAGCCGCGCCGGTCAACCGCGCCAGCCGCTCGACAGCGGCCTCCAGCGCGGCCCTCCTTCCCTTTGATTCCCGCACGCCCGGCTCCCACCACACCTGGCGGATCTCCAGCACCCCTTCGTCGCGGCGGAGCTTGGGATCGAGGCGGCCGATCAGGCGCTCGCCTTCCAGGATGGGCAGGATGTAGTACCCCCAGCGGCGCTGCGGTGCCGGGACGAAAGCCTCGAAGCGGTAGTCGAAGCCGAACAGGCGCAGCGTCCGTTTGCGGTCGCGCAGGATCGGATCGAACGGGCTCAGCAGGCGGATGCGGGGTGGGGCGGACGGCAGGGCGGCGAGCCGCGCCTCCCAATCCGGCAGCGCCCAGGCGCGTCGCGGCGCCGAGCCGTCGACAGCCTCGACGAGGACCGGCACGATCGTTCCCAGGGCGGCCGAGCGCTCGCACCAGGCCTTGGCCTCCTCCAGAGACACGGCGCGCCAGAAACCGGCGATCTCGTCCGCGGTGGCGATCCCGAGCCGCTTCAGGGCGCTGCGGCCGGCCCACTCCAGATGCTCCTCAGGATCCGGCCGGGGCGCGGCGTGGGCCTCCGGCAGCACCCGCTCGGTCAGGTCGTAGACCTTGTGGAAGTTGATCCGCCGCGCCACCGCCAGCTCGCCGGTCCGCCAGAGGTATTCGAGGGCCGCCTTCTCCGGCTTCCACCCCCACCACGTTTTGTCCGTCCCCTCGGGCCGCTGGTCCTCGAAGTCCCGGGTCATCACCGGACCTTCGCGGCGCACGCGGTCGAGGACCTCCGCGGTGAGCTCCCCGGGCCGGTCACCGACGCGCTCCTTCCACCACGGGTGCTCCAGCACCTTGCGCCGGTAGCGCTCGAAGCGGTAGTGCCACTGGGGAAACCAGCGGGTGGGGATCGCCGAGGCGTCGTGGGTCCAGTGCTCGAAGAGCCGGCGGTCGCGTTCGAGCAGCCGCGTCAGGAGCTGCGGCCGGTAGCTCTGGAGGCGAGCCGCCAGGGTCAGGTGATGGGCCCGCTCGACGACGTTGATCGAATCGATCTGGACGAAGCCGAGCCGCTCGATGATCTCGTACAGGGCGTCCGCCGTCGCGCGGCGGCGGGGACCGTCGAGGAGCCCCTGAGCGCCCAGGAGCAGGCGCCGCGCGGCGGCGGCGGGAACGGCCGGTAGGGGAGAGGGGCGCGCCATGGGGCGCAAGTATAGCGGAAGATGCTACGCCCCCTGGAACCGCAGAGCCGGGTTGCGCTGCGCCCGCATCAGGTAGGCTCCCACCTCGCGGGCGAGCAGCGGCGTGCCGCGATCCATCTCGACCGCCTGCTGGAAGGCGGCGAGAGCGGCGACGGCCTGGCGGTGGATGTCCTGCGAGAGGAAGAGCGGGAGCATCTCGCGGACCAGCTTTTTCACCTCGGCGGTCCGGCCCTGCTGCAGATAGAGACAGGCGAGGTCCAGGGTGACCATCGAAGCCTCGTACCCGATGCCGTGGATGAGGAAGCGCTCCCGCGTATCGCGCAGCCCCGCCTCGGCCTCGATCAGCCGGCCGAGGCCGAAGGCGATGCGGCTCTCCAGCCAGATCAGGCGAAGCTCCGTCCAGATGTCGGGAAACTCCTTGTAGGCGTTGCGGAAGCTCTCCAGGAGATCCCGGGCCTCGATGGAGCGCCCGCAGTCGTTGAGGAACCAGGCGAGGTTGTGGTACGCCATGAGCTCCAGGCGCGGCTCCCGGTGGAGGTCGATCCGCGCCAGCCCGTCGGAGATCAGGGCCACCGCATCCCCCGGACGGCCGGTATAGCCGAGAAACACCCCTTTGCTGATCAGCGCCCGTCCCTGGCGGTGGGAGTCCCGGATCTCGGCGTAGATGTCGATGACCATGTCGATCAGCTCCGCGGCCTCTTCGAAGTGGCCACGGTCGCTCAGCAGGGAGGCTTTGAAGTCGAGCACCCGGGCCTCCTCCAGAGGATCCGCGGAGCCGCCCTCCAGGTGCGACTCGGCGATCGCCAGGGCCTGCTCCGCGCCGAGGAAGTCGGAGGAGAGGCGTCGCGCGTTGCCCACGTGGGCCCAGGCGCGGGTGCGCAGGTCCTGGACGACCGAGCGGCCATAGACGCCCGGATCCAACTGTTCGGCGATGCCGACCGCCAGATCGGCGAGCTCGATGGCCTGCGCCGGGTCGGGGAAGCCCTGGGCGAAGCTCCGCTCCAGCAGGAGATCGCAGACGGCGGGCGTCCGGAGCTGCGGCCGGGTGCTGATCAGCGCCCGGCGCTCGGCCTCCGCAGTATCGACGAGCTCTGCGACGAGCTGCGGGGCGGCGGCCCGCTCGTGCCGGGCCTGCGACAGACGCCAACCCAGGCCGGAGACGAGCCGGTCCCATCCCAGATCGATCCCCGCAGCCCCTCCGCCCAGAGTTTCGCTCCCGAGCGAGAGCTCGAGCTGCAGGAGGACATCATCCACCTTGCGCTGGCAGAGGGCGCAGCCCGAACGCAGGTGCTCCTCGATGACGGAGCTCTCCTCGGCGGTCAGCTCATTCCGGGAGTAGCGCTCCAGAGCTTCGTGGTCGGGGTGAAAGATCGGCTCGTCCATGGGGCTCCTCCCAGATGCGGGTGCGCGGCCGTCGACCGCATCCTACATCTAAGTTGCTCAAGAGCGAAGAATGAGGACAGTAGAAAGACGAAGGGGACCGGTTACCCGGTCCCCTCGGAGCTTGGCACGCGCGAACCGTAGAACGGCCGCGGGAAGGAGGGTTAACCGCGGGGCGTTTACATCCGCCGTGGGGGTTCGCGGAACCGGCGGCGGACGCCGCCGGTGGACCCCCGGAAGGAGTGGCCGCCTCGCTGTGCGACCTCGAACGCAAATATACACCCATAAGCATGTTTATGGAACAGGAACTTTAGGTGGTCGGTTTTTGGCGGCATCGGACCGATCCGACGGAGCGGTCCGATCAGTCCGATGATCGGTCGGATCCGTCGGATCGGTCCGAGTGGGGGAGGTGGGCCTGTCTGATACTCTCCCCCCCATGGGAGCACGCTCGGCGGCTTGGTGGCGCCGCGTGCGGGAGTGGCTCCGGGCTCTGGACTTCACCCTGGCCCGCCGCTTCGGCTTGGCCACCCGCGAAGACCGTGTCTTTTTTGCTCTGATCGCCGCCGTAGGGGTGGTGGGCGGTCTCCTTGGAGTCGCGACCGACTGGCTGATCGCCGGGGTCCAGTCGCTGCTGTGGGGGAGGGAAGGCGAGCTCCTGGAGGTGGTCCGGGAGGTCCCCCGCTGGGTCGTGGTGGCGGCTCCGGCCATCGGCGGCGCCGTCATCGGGCTGATCATCTGGTTGGGGCGGCAGTCGGTCTCCGGCGAGGGGATGTCCTCGCTCATCGAGGCGGTGGCCTTGCACGGTGGCCGGATCCCGCCTCGCCCCGTGCTGATCAACGCTCTCGCGGCAATCGTCACCGTCGGCAGCGGCGGCTCGCTGGGCCGCGAGGGGCCGATGATCCGGCTGGGCGCGATGATCGCCTCCTGGGTCGGCGGACGCCTCGGGGTGCCGGCCCACCGGGTCAAGATCCTCGTCGGGTGCGGCGCCGCCTCGGGTCTCGCCGCGACCTACAACATCCCGATCGGCGGCGCGCTCTTCGCGATGGAGGTCATCCTGGGCAACTTCGCCCTGGAGATCTTCGGGCCGATCGTCGTCTCCTCGGTCATCGCCACGGTGATCGCCCGCTCGTTGACCGGCAACGTTCCTCTCTACGCCGCCCCGGGGTACACGCTGGGGAGCGGCTGGGAGCTTCTCCTCTACATCGGTCTCGGCGTCGTGGGCGCCCTGGCGTCCGTCGTATTCGTGGTCGGCATCCGAACCGGGCGCCAACTCTTCCGCTGGATGCGCTGGATCCCGCGGCCGTTCCACCCGGTGCTGGGCATGTCCCTGGTGGGCTTGATCGGCCTCTACGTGCCCTATGCCCTCGGGAGGGGCTACGGCACGATCAACCTGACGCTCGCCGGCCAGCTCAAGCTGCCTCCGCGGTTCGGCCTGCCCGAGGGCATGACGATCGCCTTCCTGCTCGGCCTCGCCCTGGTGAAGCTCGTGACCACCGCATTGACCACGGGGAGCGGCGGCTCCGGCGGATTGTTCACGCCGTCTCTCCTCTTCGGGGCGCTCGTGGGGGGCTCCTACGGCTTCTGGATGCATTCGATCCTGCCGGAGATCGCGTCTCCGTATGGCGCGTACGCCGCGGTCGGCATGGCCGCCGTCATGGCCGGCACCAGCCACGCGCCGATCAGCGCCATCCTGATCCTCTTCGAGCTCTCCGGAAACTACGACCTGATCCTCCCGCTGATGGTGGCGGCCATCATCTCCAGCGTGCTCTCCCGCCAGATCCGCCGCTACTCGATCTATACCGAGCCCCTGCACCGCAGGGGAATCGAGCTGCCGTGGCGGATGGAGGAGGCGGTGCTCGCCGGCTTGAGCGCGGCGGATCTGGCGCGGCTCGATCCCGACACCCTGCGGCCGGGCACCCAATATGCCGACCTCGTCGAGAAGTTCCTGGCGACCCGCCGCGAGCGCCTCTTCGTCGTGGGGGAGGACCAGAAGCTCCTCGGCGCCGTGTCGCTCCACGACATCAAGCACGCGCTCGAAAATCCCCAGGGCCTGACCGCGGTCGTCGCTCACGACCTGATCGTGCCGGTGGGCCAGGTGATCCAGCAGGCGGAGCGCCTCCACCGGGCGACCGAGGTCTTCGCCAAGTCCGACTTCGAGCGGCTGCCCGTGGTGGACGAGGCCGGCAGGTTCCTCGGGGTGCTCGCCAAACGCGACCTGCTGGCGGTCTATGCCCAGGAGGTGCTGGGGCGGCCGGCGCTGCTCGCCACGTTCGTCTCGAGCGAGGAGGATTCGGCCGGCAGCCGGCACTATGTCGAGATCCCGCCGGACTTCACGCTCCGCCAGGTTCCGGTGCCGCCCGCGCTCGTGGGCAAGACCCTGGCCGAGGCGCGGCTGCCGCAGGTGCTGGGCGCCCGGGTCCTCGAGATCCGCCGGGACGGAGTCGAAGAGAGGCTCATCCCGCTGGGCGAGACGCGGCTCGAGGCGGGAGACCTCCTGACGCTCCTCGGTCCCACGGAGACGCTCGACCGGTTGGGCAAAGGCACGTTGGACCTGGACGAGGCCGTGGCCCATTTGGGGGTGGACTGATGGATCCCGAGAAGCTCCGCCTGCTGCAAGGGCTGCCGGCGCACCCCGGCCTCTGCGCCTCGTGCGAGCACCTGCGGCTCCTCGCCTCGAAGCGGAGCGTGTTCGTCCGGTGCGGGCTCGCGGATACCGACCCTGCGTTCGTCCGCTATCCGCCCCTGCCGGTCCGCCTCTGCCCGGGATATCGCCCGGCGAGCCAGTAAAAGGTCAGATGCGGAGCAGCTCGGAGCCGCTCGCGCGCGACAAGGCGGAGGCGGCAGGACGGCGGCTGTCGAGAGAGGCCGTGGTCTGGAGCGGGCGGCGGAGCTGCTCCTCGCCGAAGAGACGGCGTAAGAATTTCATTGCCTCCTCCTCGATGAGGGCCGGCGTGAGCTGGGTGAGCGGCACCCGCTTGCTCAGCAGACCGAACCCGATTCCCTCGTGCGTGACGCGGACGACCCGGGCCGCGTCATCCCCGAAGAAGAGTAGCGACCGTTCGAAATCCTCCCAACGGTCGAGCTTGATGCGCAGCCCCGCCGCCGTGACCCGATGGAAGATGGAGGCGGACTCCACCTTACCGACCATGATGTCCTTGATCTCTTCCAACACGGGGACGATCATCGTCCGGACGGACCGGCTGAAGGCCTCCCGGAACGGCTCGTTCTGACGGAGGAAATCCTCCGGGTGAGATCTCTTCTCCTCCAGCATCTCCTCGTGGTGCTTGAGGAGTAGATGAAGGCGTTCGACGTTGATCTTGTCCATATACATTGGCTCCTCCCCCCGTTTGACCGGCGTCTTCCAGGGATCGGCAGCAAGTTTTGCGAGATCTGTGCCATCCCGGCGCCGGGCGAATTCGATATGCTTCGCGGCGATGCCCAGGCGCACAGACATCCATTCCATCCTGGTCCTTGGGTCGGGGCCGATCGTCATCGGCCAGGCCTGCGAGTTCGACTATTCCGGTACCCAGGCCTGCCGGGCCTTGAAGCGCGCGGGCTACCGCGTGATCCTGGTCAATTCGAACCCGGCGACGATCATGACCGACCCGGAGCTCTCGGACGCCACCTACATCGAGCCGCTGGTACCCGAGGTCGTAGAGAAGATCGTCGAAGCCGAACGGCCGGACGCGCTGCTGCCCACGGTCGGCGGCCAGACCGGAATCAACCTGGCAATCGCGCTGGCGGAGCGCGGCGCCCTCGACCGCTACGGCGTCGAGGTGCTGGGGGCGGATATCGACGCTCTGCGCCTGGGCGAGGACCGCCTCCTGTTCAAGCAGGCCATGGAGGAGGTCGGCCTCAAGGTCCCCAAGAGCGGCTACGCCGGGACCGTGGAGGAGGCGCGCGCCATCGTGACCGAGGTCGGCTATCCGGTCATCATCCGCCCGAGCTTCACGCTGGGAGGAGAAGGCGGCGGCGTGGCCTACAACCGCGACGAGCTCGAAGAGGTGGTCGAGACGGCCATCCAGGCGAGCCCCGCCGGTCGCGTCCTCATCGAGCAGTCGGTCCTCGGCTGGAAGGAGTTCGAGCTCGAGGTGATGCGCGACACGGCGGACAACGCCATCGTCGTCTGCTCCGTCGAGAACGTCGACGCCATGGGCGTGCACACCGGCGACTCGATCACCGTGGCGCCGCAGCAGACCCTCTCGGACCGCGAGTACCAGGCGATGCGCGACGAGGCCTTCCAGGTCATCCGCCGCGTCGGCGTCGCCACCGGCGGCTCGAACATCCAGTTCGCCGTCAGCCCGGAGACCGGCGAGCGGCTGGTCATCGAGATGAACCCGCGCGTCTCGCGCAGCTCGGCCCTGGCCTCCAAGGCGACCGGCTTCCCGATCGCCAAGATCGCGGCTCTCCTCGCCGTCGGCTACACCCTGGACGAGATCCCCAACGACATCACCGGGAAGACCTACGCGGCGTTCGAGCCCACCCTCGACTACACGGTGGTCAAGATCCCGCGCTGGGCCTTCGAGAAGTTCCCCGACGCGGCGACGACGCTCGGCACCTCCATGAAGTCGGTCGGCGAGGTGATGGCCATGGGGTCGACATTCAAAGAGGCCCTGATGAAGGGGCTCGCCGCCCTGGAGCTCGACAGCGCCGCGACGCGCGAGCAGCGGGTCTCCGATCCGGTGCAGCTGCGCGGCCGGCTGGCCATCCCCAACTGGGAGCGGATCTTCGCGGTGTTCGCGGCGCTCCGCCAGGGCTGGACCGTGGAGGAGCTGAACGGGGTCTCCCACATCGATCTCTGGTTCCTGCGGGAGATCCGGGAGATCGTGGAGCTGGAGGCCGAGCTCGCCTGCTGGGACTTGCGCTCGGTGCCGCCGCATCTCCTCGACCGCGCCAAGAGCTCCGGCCTGACGAACGCGCGCATCGCCGGCCTCCTCCATTGCCCCGAAAAGGAGCTCGCCGCGTCTCTGGCCGCCAAGACCAAAGCGGACCCGGCCGGCCTCCGCCGCGTCTACAAGCGGGTCGACACCTGCGCGGCCGAGTTCCCGGCCCTGACGCCGTACCTCTATTCGACCTACGGAACCGAGGACGAATCCGATCCGGACGAGCGGCCGAAGGTGGTGATCCTCGGCGCCGGGCCGAACCGGATCGGCCAGGGGATCGAGTTCGACTACTGCTGCGTGCACGCAGCCTTCGCCCTGCGCGAGGCCGGGTACGAAGCCGTGATGATCAACTGCAACCCGGAGACGGTGTCCACCGACTACGACACCTCGGACCGCCTCTACTTCGAGCCGCTGACGTTGGAGCATGTGCTGGCGGTCCTGGAGCGGGAGAAGCCTCAGGGGGTCATCGTGCAGCTCGGCGGGCAGACGCCGCTCAAGCTGGCACGCGGCCTCGCTGCGGCGGGCGTGCCGATCCTGGGGACCTCGCCCGACGCCATCGACCTGGCCGAGGACCGGCAGCGCTTCGGCGCCCTGCTGGCGGAGGAGGGGATCCTGCAGCCGGAGAACGGCACGGCGATCTCGTCCGCGGAGGCACTGGAGGTGGCGCGGCGGATCGGCTTCCCGGTGGTGGTGCGGCCGAGCTACGTGCTCGGCGGGCGCGCCATGGCGATCGTCTACGACGAGTCCACGCTCGCGCGCTACATGCGCGAGGCCGCGGACGTCTCGCCCGGCCATCCAATCCTGATCGACCGCTTTCTGGAGGACGCCTTCGAGCTGGACGTGGATCTGATCGCCGACGGCCGGCAGGCGGTCATCGCCGGTCTCCTCCAGCACATCGAGGAAGCGGGCATCCACTCCGGGGACTCGGCGGCGGTCCTGCCGCCGTACCGGGTGACCCAGGCGGACCAGGACGTGATGCGGGACATCGCCCGCCGCCTGGCGCTTCGCCTCGGTGTGGTTGGCCTGATGAACGTGCAGTTCGCCATGAAGGATGGGCGGATCTACGTCCTGGAGGTGAACCCCCGGGCGTCGCGGACGGTCCCTTTCATCGCCAAGGCGGTGGGGGTGCCGCTGGTGAAGATCGCGGTGCAGGTGATGGCGGGGAAGACCCTGGAGGAGCTCGGCTTCACGGAGGAGCCGGAGGTGCCGGGCGTCTTCGTCAAGGCGCCGGTCTTCCCGTTCCGCCGTTTCCCGGGCACCGACCCGGTGCTCGGACCGGAGATGAAGTCAACGGGCGAGGTCATGGGGGTGAGCAGCGCGTTCGGCAACGCCTTCGCCAAAGCCTGGCTGGGGGCGGGGCACAAGCTGCCGCTCGCGGGCACGGCGTTCCTCTCGGTGCACGACCGCGACAAGCCGTCGCTCCTGCCCATCGCGCGCCGCCTGGCCGAGCTCGGCTTCGAGCTCGCCGCCACCGCGGGAACCGCCGGCTTCCTGGAAAAGAACGGACTCCCGGTGCGGACCATGCTGAAGGTCCACGAAGCGCGTCCGCACGTGGTGGACCACCTGATCAACGGCGAGATCGACCTGGTGATCAACACCCCCTTGGGCCGCGCCTCCCACGAAGACGACGGCGCCATCCGCCGCGCCGCCCTGAAGCACGACATCCCCTGCATCACCACCCTCTCCGGAGCCACCGCGGCGGCCGAAGGCATCGCCGCCCTCCAGAAGGACGGCCTGGCCGTGCGGCCGCTGCAGGAGATCCACCGGGGGGTGGGGGTGGCGCGATGAGCCAGTTCGCCGTTTGCATCCGGAACAACGGTTGCGAAGACCTCCAGCTCCGGAAGGTCTATTCCGTCCTGCCGGCTGAGGAGGCTGACCGGGCTGGTTGTCTACGGGTGATCGACGATTCGGGCGAGGACTACCTGTATCCGGCAGAATACTTCGCCCTCAAAGGCCAATGGCAGGAGCGTTGAAGCAGGTGGACTTGATGCTCGAGGAAGATCTCGTCGAACGCCTCCAGGGAGAGGCGGAGAGTCGCCGGGTGAGCATGTCGGAGCTCGTCAGCTCCTTGCTCTGTCAGGACCTGGGAATGCAACGAGACGTTCAGGCTACTGTCGAGAGGATCCGTCAGCTCCGCAAGGCCGTCGGGCCGATGCCCGACAGCACGCCGGTCATTCGTGAGTCAAGGGATCGCGGATGGTGACCATCGGCGAGACGGTCTGACCGAAGCAGAGGCGCAGGCCTTCTGGGGCGAGTTGGTCCACCTCCTCCTCAACACCATCGAAGTCTCCCACCAATCCGCCCCGTTCTCCAGGGCGGTTCTCCAGGCCGTCCCCTGGCCTCTCCACACCCGCCCCCTGTGGCGTCGCCCCCACCCTCCCCGTGAGGCCCCTGTGCGGCCCCAGGCCGTGCAGCCGTGCCAAAGGCCAGCCACCTACCGCCTCTAACTAAATTTCTTTGCTGGAGTGAGTTGCGCGGTGCCCAGGGGCGGCATTGCCCCACCGACACCGTGATTTTCAGACATACCGGCAGACCAATCCCTGGCCGAAAAACCCGGGGGCGAGAGAACCCGCCCCCGGGGGGAAGAGCGCTACTTCGAGATCGGCGGGATCAACCCTTCTTCGCCTTCGCGGCTTCGGCCGTCGCCTCCAGGGCCGCGAGCTTCTCCTTCAGATCGGCGATCTTCTGTTCGGGCGTCCGGCGGCGGGGGCTTTTCGGCAGGCGCGGCTTGGCGCCGAGCTCCAACAGCAGGGGGCTATCGACGCCGAAGACGCTCTGCGCTCCGGCGACCAGCCGGTTGCGGAAGCTGCGCCCGCGCCGCAGGATGTCCCTGCTGCGCAGGGTGATCTCCTTTAGCTTGCTGCGGTAGACGTCCTGGGTACTCTGGAGCTCCTCGCCCTCGAGCACCAGCGCCTCGAAGCCCTTCACGGCCTCCTCCAACTGCGGCATCTCCGGCAGCCGCGGCTTCACGTTCGCGATATGCGCCTTCCAGGGGCCGAGTTTCTTGGACAACGTATCCGTCGACATGGTGTTTCTCCTCTTTGAGGCAAACAGGCCGAATCCCGCCAGCCTGCCGGCGTTCATTCTCGAACGCCTCGTCTGTTGTGCTCGGACCGTCTCCTCCGGGAACGGCTCCCGGAAGCCAGCCGGTGCAGAGCTACCCTAACGAAGAGCTTCTACGATTGTCAATAATTCGGCGTCCAGATCATATTTTGTACGTTCAGCGCTATTCATTGGAGATCACCAGTGTTCACCGGATTTTACCGGTGCCAACCGGGGTTCACCGGTGATCAGGGAGGATCATGGTGAACCGGTCGCGGTTCGCCGTGAACGGGACTGGGTTTTCCGTGAACGGAGACGAGATCACCGCGAACGCGGCCGATTCATGACGAACGAAGGCCGATCGCGGGAAACGGGCTGGCGGTCACGGCGAAGCGGGCCGGGATCACGCCGAACTGCGGCCAGTTCACCGTGAACCGGTCCGCGATCACGGAGACCAGCAGCCGTTTCATCGTGCCCCGGCCTGCGGTCACGGAGACCGGCGGCCGTTTCACCATGATCCGACCCTCGGTCATGGAGTCCGGCGGCCGTTTCACCATAACCCGGCCCTCGGTCATGGAGACCGGCAGGCGTTTCATCGTGACCCGGACCGCGGTCACGGAAACCCGGAGCCGGTTCACCAGGAATCAGGGAGGCTACCGGCCCGCTTCACCGCGCCAGCTGCTGCCACGCCAGGACCGCCGTCACCAGCAGGCCGATGACGATGACCGCCGTGCGCGCCTTCTCCTGGCCGATGCGCTTGGAGAAGCGCGCGCCGGCGTAGCCGCCGAGGGCGGCGCCCACCGCGAGCACCAGCGCCTCCGGCCAGGAGACCGCCTCTTTCCAGACGAAGTACCCGGCGGCCACGATGTTGATGCACAGGTTGAAGAAGTTCTTGAGCCCGTTCATCGCGTGGATGTCCGTCAGGCCCAGGAACCCCAGCAGCGCCAACATCAGGATGCCGATCCCGGCACCGAAGTAGCCGCCATAGACCGCAACCCCGAGCTGGAGAATCCAGGCCAGGACCCACTGGCCGGTCGACAGGTGCTCCGGCTCGACCGGACCTTCCCCGCGGGACGGGGAGAACCGGCGCGCCAGCATGCCGCGGACCATGAAGAGGACTGTCGCAAAGAGGACCAGCAGCGGCGCCAGGCTCGCGAAGACTTTCTCCGGCGTTCGCAGGAGGAGCGCCGAGCCGATGATGCCGCCGATGAGGCTGGGAAGGAAGAGCGTCCTGAGCCAGCGCCGGTTGGCCGCCACCTCGCGGCGGAAGCCGACCATGCTCGTCACCGCGCCCGGCAAGAGCGCCACCGTCGAGGTCGCGTTCGCCGTGATCGCCGGCATGCCGAGGAACACCAGGGTCGGGAACGTCAGGATCGTTCCGCCGCCCGCCATCGCGTTCATCGCCCCGGCGCCGAGAGCCGACGCGGCGAGAGCGAGGATCTGGAGCGGCGTCATGAGCCGGCGATTATGGCACGAGGGGTCCGCTTCGATACGATAGCGAGCGTAAGGAGGAGAGTATGTCCGACACCCGGATCGAAAAAGACAGCCTCGGCGAGATCGAAGTGCCCGCCGGGGCGTATTACGGCGCCCAGACGGAGCGGGCGCGGCGGAACTTTCCGGTCTCCGGAATCCGCCTTCCGAAGCGGTTCATCGCCGCGGTGGCGATGATCAAGGGTGAGGCCGCCGTGGTCAACGAGCATCTCGGCATCGTGCCGGGCGACGCCGCCCGCGCCATCCGCCAGACCGCGGACGAGATTGTCACGGGCCGCCATGACGAGCAGTTTCCGCTGGACATCTTCCAGACCGGCTCGGCGACCTCGACCAACATGAACGTCAACGAGGTCCTCTCGAACCGCGCCATCGAGATCCTCGGCGGGCAGATCGGCAGCAAGAAGCCGGTCCATCCCAACGACCACGTCAACGCCGGCCAGTCGAGCAATGACGTGATCCCGACCGCCATCCACGTCTCGTCCTATCTGGCGATCCAGGAGGAGCTGGAGCCGGCGCTGCAACGGCTCGTCGAGGCGCTCCAGCGCAAGGCCGAGGAGCTCGACGACGTCGTCAAGATCGGGCGCACCCACCTGCAGGACGCGGTGCCGGTCCGTCTGGGCCAGGAGTTCTCCGGCTACGCCCAGCAGGCCCGCTACGCCCTGGACCGTCTGGCCGCGGTCAAGCCCCGCCTCGCCGAGCTTCCCCTGGGTGGCACGGCCGTGGGCACGGGCTTGAACGCCCCGCCGGAATTCGCGCCCCAGGTCATCTCCCGTCTGGCCGAGCGCACCGGCTGCCCGTTCAAGGCCGCGCCGAACCGCTTCGAAGCCATGGCGGGCAAGGACGCCGCGGTCGAGACCTCCGGTGCGCTCAAGACGATCGCCACGTCGCTGACCAAGATCGCCAACGACATCCGCTGGCTTGCCTCGGGTCCGCGCTGCGGCATCGGCGAGATTTCCATCCCGAGCCTCCAGCCCGGCAGCTCGATCATGCCGGGCAAGGTCAACCCGGTGATCCCCGAGTCGGTCCTCATGGTCTGCGCGCAGGTGGTTGGCAACGATACGACCATCACGATCGCCGGCATGTCAGGTGTTTTCGAGCTGAACGTGATGATGCCGCTGATTGCCTACAACTTGCTTCAGTCGATCGAGATCCTGGCGAACGCCTCGCGCCTGCTGGCGGAGAAGTGCGTCGAAGGGATCGAGGCCAACCGCGAGCGGTGTGAGGAGCTGGTGGAGCGCTCGCTGGCCATGGTGACCGCGCTGGTGCCAAAGATCGGCTACGACACCGCGGCCGAGATCGCCAAGGAGTCGGTGAAGACCGGCAAGACCGTGCGCGAGCTCTGCCGTGAGAAGAAGGTCCTGCCCGAAGACGAGCTGCGCGAAGCACTCGATCCCTGGGGCCAGACCGAAGGGGGCATTCACGCCGGGGGTGGCGGAGCCGGCGGCTAGCGCCGGAGCCCGCCCAGCACCAGCATGGTCCCGCCGCTCAGGAGGACCGCTCCGCCCAGGAGCAGGTCCGCCGGGTCGAGCTCCGGAGCCGGCTGACCGAACCAGGCGGCGAGCAGGACGCCCAGATGGAGCGCCAGAGCGGCCAGCAGGAAGCTGCGGGCGCTCCGCTCTTTCGAGATCCCAGGAACCGCGAGCGGCTCATCGGGGGGAGCGAGAGCTCCCGGGGGCGGGAAGACCGGCTCGGTGACGGGCAGCTTCGCGAGCGACGGCGTTGCGGGTTCCAGGGCGGGAACCAGAGTCGGACGGACCGAAGCCGGCCGGGGCAGGATCGTCTCCGCGTCTGAATCCTCGGGCAGCAGGCGGCTGCGGACGAGGACGGCAGGCGACCGCTTCTGCGTATGCGGCGGCCGGGGACGGTGGACGGGCTTCCGGATCGGTTCGGCCATGGCGCGTACTCCTTCACCTCTTTAGTGACGGACCGGCCGGAAAATGTTTCGTCCTCTTTTGAAATAGGGAGAAGGGAGGGGGCGGAACCTATACAGCTGGATCCGCCCCTTGGAGGCTCAGGCTTTTCTGCGGCAGGCGAAGGCTGTGGGAGCGCCCTTCCCATTCGGGACCAGGGCAACGAGGACCTCCTCGTGATTGCCCTCCTTGACCGTCTGCTCGGCGACCTTCTTGCCGGCCCGGTGGAACTCCACCTTACAGGCGGCAGTGTCGGGCATCTGCAACGTGATATACGTGTTGGGCTCGAGGGTCCCTGAATGCAGCGGCTGCACTACCGGCTTCACAACTTTTTCTTTGCCGGGGCCGCCTTTCGATGGCCGCGGGGCCTGGCCTCCGGCCATGACGCGATAGTCGGTGTTGGACCCGCTTGAGTTGGAGACATCCATTTCCTTCTCCTCTCATCTCTGGATTCCGCCGCCGCTCGCGCGGGACGGGAAGTTAATTGGATGCGACCTCGAACATCGGTCGGCCCAGAAGCTCATCCTCGTCAGGGCCGATCCCCCGAACCTCGATCTCATAGATGCCTGGAGCCAGGTCGGTCGACGGCACGGAGAAAGCGATGATTCTCCGGCCGTCCACCTCCCTTGCAGCGATCCGCTCTTCGCGCCGGATCTCTTCCTGCGTGGAGGCGTTGCGCAGGATCGCCGCAAAGGAGGTGGACGGCTCACCGGGCACCAGGGGGAGCTGAATCTCGACCTGCCGGGTTTCCGGCGGGATCTCCAGGCGGGGAACGTCTCCGCCGGCGGAGCGTAGATTGGTGAGCGCGAGCTGGAGCAGCAAGGGCGCGGGCTCCGGTCCCCCTACGGGCTCTCGCTGCGGCGCGATGCCTTCCTTCGTGGAAGGCGGTATCGCCGACGCGGGGCCCGCGATCCGATCCTGCGGTGGAGCCACAGGCTCCGGACGGACCCGAGGCATCGCCGGTACGGGCTTGGCGGGCAGGCCACGGGCGATCATGTTGGCCCCGGTCTCGGGACCCGGCATGGCTGTCTGGGTGGCCAGCCAGAGCCCGCCCGCCGAGATGGCCAGGCTCGCGGCGACGGCGGCGGCGCGGACCCAGGGCTGGGCCAAGAGGCGAAACGCCAGGACCTCCGCGGAGACCTTCTCGCGACTCAGCGAGGTCAACCCGCGAGCCAGGGCGAGCCGGGCGCGCCCTTCCGGCGATGCGGCGAGCCGCCGCAGGACACGGCCTCGCTCCGCCGAAGGCAGACCTTCGTGCACGGCGGCCGCCAGAAGATCACCCTCTACAGCTTCGGCGAGCTCGAACAGCTCGCCATCCTCGAGGAGGCGCCGTTCGAGATCGTCCGCCTGCTCTTCATCCAACCCGCCGAGCAGGTAGCGTCGCAAAATCTCGTCGTCTTTCATTGCATTATCCATATTAGTGGATCTCATCCGGCTACCTCCTCCGGTTCCGGTCTGACCAGGGATGTCGAAAACGAGAGATTCGTTTCACCTGCGGTCTCGGATGGATTTCACGCGGAGGCATTCCCGGACACAATCCTCGAGCTTGCGCCGAACGCGGTGAACGCGGATGCGGAGCGCGTTCATGGGGATGCCGAGCTGCTGCGAGAGTATTTGGCGGCTGCGGATGTGGTCCGATTCCTGGTGGTAGCGCAGCACCAGCTCGCGCTGTTCCTCCGGTAACCGCTGGAGGCATTGGCGGAGGCAGTCGAGCCGGTCGTCCGCATCCGGCTCCTCGGCCGCGAGGGCCGGCTGCCATTCTTCCCGCTCCAGGGCCGCACGCTCTCGGGAGGCGCGCCGTGCGACTTCCTTGGAGAGCAGGTGGGCCACGCCGCAGAAGTAGCCGTAGGGATCGGCCGAGCGCACCTCGGTCCCTTCCTGGATGCGCCGGGCGACCCGGTTGATCGTCTCGTCAGCCAGGTCCTCGGGGTTGCCGAAGCCGCGCCATTCGAAGAGGCGCACCAGCCGGCGGCGGATCGCCTCGTACTGGAGGCCGGCGCGATGGCGGTCCGCGTCCAGAAAGAGGAGAAGGGCGTCGAGGCTCTCAGACGTCAGCCCTTCGGTGCGGGCGCGCCGCGCCGTCCGGGAGGCCCCCGCGGTATCGCTCACTTCCACTCTCCCTGCAGAGAAAAGCCGGCCCAGTAGTAGGGAGAGCGGTATTGCGCTTTGCTGGCCATTTCAATCTGCGCCCGCTGCAGGGACTCCGCGGCGGGGCGCTTCTCGACGAGCAGGTTGCGGTAGAAACTCTTCATCAGCTTGGCTGTGGCGCGATCCTCGACACTCCAGAGGCTGGCGAGCACGCGGGCAGAGCCCGCATACATGAATCCGCGGGTCAGCCCGACCAGCCCCTCGCCCCGCACCTCCTTGCCGAGGGCGGTCTGGCAGGCGGAGAGGACGACGAGATCAGCGTTCAGATTCAGGTTGTAAATATCCGACAGGCGCAGAAAGCCGTCCACGTGCGCTCCGGTCGCGTCGAACTGGGACAGCGCGAGCTTGGAGAGCTTCGGCTGCCGGCTGTCGATCAGCCCGTGGGTCGCGAAGTGGACATACCGGTAGTTGGCGAGCTCGCCCGAGGTGGCTGCGGTCAACGAGGCGGCGAAACCGAGGGCTTCGAGGCGCTGGCCCGGGTCGGGCACGAAGAGGAGGATGTCTTTGGCCTCCTGCTCCGAGAAGGGCAGACGCCCGAGGCTGAGCTGGTCGGACTGACGCAAGGACGCCTGCGGCGGCTGGCCGCGATGGGCCGCGGCCTTTTTCGCATCTTGAAGCGGGACGAACCGTGCCAGCCGTGGATCTCCCGGAAACACCGGATCGGCCAGCACCGCCAGGGTCTTGGGAGCAGGAGCGCGCCCTTCGATCTCGCGCCGCAAGGCGGCCAGCGCTGACGCGGACGGCAGGTTCACGACCTGGTTCCGCGCCAGGATGCGTTCCTCCGGAGACGACGGCAAAGGCAGTGCCGCGAAGGGGACGTACTGGAGGACCCCGTCGCTGACCACGAGCAGGATGCGGTCTCCCAGGAGACGCTCGACCGGGGCGAGGACCATCCGGCTGAGCTCGAGAGCGGCCCGCTCGACGGCGGCGTCGGCCTGTGCCAGATCCGCGCTGGGCTGGTTGCGCGCGGTGATCGCACCATAGTATTGGCGGGCGAGCGTCTCGATTTCCTGCCTCCCCGGCAGGGTGAAGCTCTGGAAGGTGCTCGCGGTGAGCGCCCAGAGAAAGCTGCGGTCCTCGCCGAGGGAGAACTCCAGCAAAAGAGTCCGGTCGCTCAGCGCCAGCCGCTGGATCTCACGAACGGTCAGAATCTGCGGCTGGATGAGCGCGGCGTAGCTTTCGCTGTGCGCGCGCAGCGCGGCCTCCACCTCTTCAGACCCGTCGAGCGCTTCGTTGAGCCGCTCCGCCGCCTGAGCGATCCGCTCCGGGCTCGCGTTCTGGTGGACCAGCTCCATGTAATAAAGGTCGCGGTCGCGCAGGGCCGCACGGGCTTTCTTCTCCCGCTCCAGAAGCTCCGGAGGGATGCCCCGGCGGAGATTGGCCCCCGCCTCGCCGAGCAGGTCCAGGAGGCTGCGGGCGCGCGCCTGCTCGCTCGCCCGCAGGGCTTCTTTGCCGAAACCCTGGCCTGGCCGTTGCTCGTCCAGCCGCATCAAGGTGTCGATGTAGTCGACATAGAACGCCTGCTGGGCCGCCAGAAAGACGGCGCGCTGATCCGAGGTCAAGACGCGGTTGCGCAGCGATTCGACCCGTTCGATCGCTTGGCGTCCGTCCTCCGCGCTGGCATCGAGGTCTCCCCCCTCCTTGTCCACGCGGGCGAGCTGCAAGATCATGTCCGCGGCAAACCGGTGATCCGCCCTCCGCTCTGCCTGCACGGCCGCCTCGCGGAGCGTCGCACGCGCATCGTCGAGCCGCCGCTCTCCACGCTCGACCGCCGCCCGGGCGGATAAACCGACGTAGCCGAGATCCGGATCCCCAGCCGCGAGGCGGACGACCTCCCGCCAATGTTCCAACGCCTCGACGGGCTTCTTGAGCCTGGAGCTCAGGAGAAAACCGATGTTGCTCTGCGCGAGAATCTCCACCTCGCGATTCCTGGTCTCGCGGGCGAGGGACAAAGCTTCCTCATAGGAGGAGCGTGCTGCCTCGAGATTCCCGGCGTAGTGCTGCGCAAGTCCGCGGTTGTTGAACGAAACGGCCAGACGGAAGAAATCTTTTCGCTGGCGGTTGATGGAGATCGCCTGGTCGTAGTTCTCCACGGCCTCGTTCCAATCGCCGAGAGACGCGTAGAGCGCGCCCAGGTTGTTGAACGCCGCAGCCCGCATCTTCAGAGCTGCCTCCGGAATGGCGAGAGCCGCCTTGTAGAGCTCGAGCGCCTTCTGGGTCTCCGACAAATCCATCTGAGTCGAGCCCAGATTGTTCAGGGTATTCGCTTCTTCATCCCGATCGCCAAGCTCGCGCGCCAAGGCCAGAGCTTCTTCGAGATGACCGAGAGCCTGCCGGCGCTCGCCGAGGCGATTGAGCAGGAGGCCCATGTTATTGAGGATGAGACCCTGCAGGCGGCGGTTCCCCGCTGTGCGCGCCTTCGCCAGAGCCTGCTTGTAATCGTTGAGGGCCTCGTCAGGATGGCCGGTCTCCTCGCAGGAGCGGCCAGCCTCGTTGAGGGATTCCGCCTCCCGCGCCGTGTCGCCCAGAGCCGCCCAAACCCCTGCTGCTTCGTGCAGCCGCCGGGCGGCCGGGATGGACTGGTGCAGTAGCTGGAGCACGATACCCAACTGGTACAGCTCCTCGGCCTCATGCCGGCGCTCGCCCAGACTCCTCCAAAGCGAGAGCGCCCGCTCACGGGAGGCGAGCTGCTCGAGACGGGTGTCTGCCTTCCCTTGCACCTGTTTGGCCATGGCGTCCACCGCTTCCTGGGTGGTCCGCACCGCCTCCGCGCGTTGCCGGTCCGCGTCCGTGGCCGGTCGCGCCGGGTCGAGCCGGAGGGTGTAGCAGTCGGCGGCCGGCGTATTCCGAGGGCAGCCAAGCACTTTGAGCTGATAGAGGCCGGCCCGCTCGGCGACCGCCGCGACCTCTTCGTCCTCGCGGATCAAGTTCGGACCGTCCACATGGAGGACCTCCCGCCCATCCGGGTCGAGCAGCTCGACGCGGACGTCCTCCCGCTGCACGACGATGGCCCGTACGAAATCGCCGGCGGCCAAGTCGATCGGGTGGAGAAAGGTTCCCCCGGGCGGCTCCGCCCGGCAGGCGGAGGCGGCCCCGAGCCAGACCAGGGCGAGAAGCACCGGAAGGAAACAGCTCACCGGCCGCGGCGGGCGGCGGGAGTGGCGGCTACAACTCATTCAAATCCTCGATTCGGCCGGTTCCGAGTCTCCATGCTCCCCGGTCCGGGCGATAGCTTTTTTTCTGCGCTCCGGACAACCGGCAGTGACAGGAGTCGAGATGCATTCTACCGTTTCCCGCACGGCGCATTCCAGCAAGGCCGATGACGCGTTAAGCTGAGCGCGTGACAGGTTTGGACCAGGAGTTGCCTGAGACTGCGGCAACCCGCCGCGTCCTCCACTGCGATATGGACTGCTTCTATGCCGCCGTCCATATGCGGGACGATCCGTCTCTGCGCGGGCTGCCGGTGGTCATCGGCGGCCGGCCCGAGGGACGGGGCGTGGTGGCCGCGGCAAGCTACGAGGCGCGCAAGTACGGCATCCACTCGGCGATCCCTTCGTCCCGCGCCCTGCGCCTTTGTCCGGACGTGGTCTTCATCCCTCCCGACTTCCGCCGCTACAGCCGCGAATCTGAGAAGATCTTCGCCATTTACCGGGAGATCACTCCGCTGGTCCAGGCTGTCTCCATCGACGAGGCCTATCTGGACGTGACGGAGCATCTGGGGGAGTGGGGGACCGCCACCCGGGTTGCCAAGGAGATCCGGCGACGGGTGCGGGAGGAGCGGGGGCTGACGGTGAGCGTCGGCGTGGGACCGAACCGCCTGATCGCCAAGATCGCGTCGGACTTCCACAAGCCGGACGGTCTGACCGTGGTGCCGCCGCACAAGGTCCAGGCCTTTCTGGACCCGCTGCCGGTGCGGCGCCTGCACGGGGTCGGTCCGGCGACCGAGCGGGCCCTGGCCGAGCTGGGTATCCAGACCGTGGCCGACCTGCGCAACCGCCCGGTCGAGGCTCTCCTTGAACGCCTCGGCCAGAAACATGGGCGCCTCCTCTGGGAGTTTGCCCAGGGGATCGACGAGCGGCCGGTGGAGACCCATCAGGAGCGCAAGAGCCTGGGCACGGAGAACACCTACGCCGTGGACCTGCGCGGCTTGGACGGGATGGATGAGGAGATCGACCGCATGGCCGTCGAGGTGTCCACGGGCCTTGCCCGCCGCGAGCTCGCCGCCTGCACCATCACGCTCAAAGTGCGCTACGACGACTTCACCACGGTGACGCGCTCGCGCACCTTCACCCTCCCCGTCCTCTCCGCCGGCCCGATCGCCGCCGCCGCCCGCGATCTCCTCCGCAAGACCGACGCGCCGACGCGCCCGGTGCGCCTCCTCGGCGTCACCGCCTCGAATCTGGTCCAGGGGCAGATCGAGCAGCTTTGGCTGTTCACGGAGCCCTCACCCACGGCCCCTTTCCCGCAAGCGGTAGAGGGGTGAACAGATGACTGCCTCCCCTCTCCTCCGCGTCGACGACTGCGGCCTGTTCTGCGAAGCGGGCGGGTTCCACATCGATCCCTGGCGGCCGGTGCCGCGGGCGGTGGTGTCGCATGGGCATGGGGATCATGCGCGGCCGGGGAGCGGGGCCTATCTGAGCGCAGCATCGGGCCTGCCGATCCTGCAGCGCCGCCTGGGGGCCGAGGCGTCGATCGAGGGGATTCTTTTCGACACGCCGGTGCGGATCGGCGACGTCACGGTCTCCTTCCACCCGGCCGGCCACATCCTCGGATCGGCCCAGGTGCGCGTCGAGCGCAATGGTGAAATTTGGGTCTTCTCGGGCGACTACAAGCGCGCGCCCGATCCCTCCTGCGAGCCGTTTGAGCCGGTCCGCTGCCACACGTTCATCACCGAAGCCACGTTCGCCCTTCCGATCTATCGCTGGGGGGAAACGGCCGCGGTGGCGCGCGAGATCCTGGCCTGGTGGGAGGAGGGGCGCGCCGCGGGCCGCGCGTCCGTCCTCTTCTGCTATGCGCTGGGCAAGGCGCAGCGCATCCTCGCCGCTCTGGCTCCGCTGACCGACCGCCCGGTCTGGGTCCACGGCACCGTCGAGCCGCTCACCGAGTGCTACCGCCGCGCCGGCATCGAGATGCTCCCGACGCGGCTCGTTTCCGAGACCATCCGCGGCCAATCGTTCGCCGGCGAGCTGATTCTCGCGCCTCCCTCGGCCGGCGGCTCGACCTGGATGCGCCGCTTCGGCCCCGCTTCGACCGCCTTTGCCTCGGGCTGGATGCGCGTGCGCGGCACGCGGCGGCGGCGCGGCTTCGATCGCGGGTTCGAGGTTTCGGACCACGCCGACTGGCCCGATCTGCTGCGTACCATCGAAGAGACCGGGGCCGAGCGCGTCCTGACCACCCACGGCTATGCCGACGCGCTCGCCCGCTATCTCCGCGAGCAGGGCCTGGAGGCCGGCATCCTCTCCACTCCGTTCGAAGGGGAGACCGCGGACTGATGGAGCGCCGCCGCGCGTGAAGCGTTTCGCCGCGCTCTACGAGGTCCTGGACCGCACGACCTCGACGAACGAGAAGGTGGCGGCTCTCGCCGGGTACTTCGCCGCCGCTCCGCCCGAGGACGCGGCCTGGGCCGTCTTCTTCCTGACCGGCCAGCGCTTCAAACGGTTGCTGCCGGCCCGGTCTCTCGCCCTCTGGGCGCTGGAGACGGTGAACGTCCCGGAATGGCTGTTCGACGAGTCGTACGCCAGCGTGGGCGATCTGGCGGAGACGATCGCGCTCCTTCTCGACGGGATCGGCGGCGAAGGCTCCGGCCCGGACCTCCCGCTGTCCGTCTGGGTGACCGAGCGGATTCTTCCTCTGCGTGATCTGCCGCCGGAGGAGCAGCGAGTCCAGGTCACCGCCTGGTGGACGGGGCTCGCCCGCTGGGAGACGTTCGTCCTCAACAAGATGCTCACCGGCGCGCTGCGCGTCGGCGTGTCGCAGACGCTGGTCGAGCGCGCCCTCGCCCGCGTCGCCGGGGTAGATCCGGCGATCGTCGCCCACCGGATGATGGGCGCCTGGGAGCCGACGCCGTCTGCGTACCTGGAGCTCCTGGCGCCCGATACGGGAGCGGGGGAGGAGGGCTCGCGCCCCTATCCTTTCTTCCTGGCGTCGCCCCTGGAGTCTTCGCCGGAGGTCCTGGGCGAGGCCGGCGACTGGATCGCCGAGTGGAAGTGGGACGGCATCCGGGCCCAGATCCTGCGGCGCCGCGGCGGCGTCTGGATCTGGTCGCGCGGCGAGGAGCTGCTCACCGAGCGCTTCCCCGAGCTGGCGCGGGCCGCCCAGGCTCTGCTGCCGGATGGCACGGTTCTCGACGGCGAGATCCTCGCCTGGAGCGACGGCCGCCCCCTCCCCTTCGCCGTGCTGCAGCGGCGGATCGGCCGCAAACGGCTCACCGAGAAGGTCCTGGCCGAGGCGCCTACCGTGTTCGTGGCCTACGACGTCCTGGAGGAGGGGAGACAGGACGTGCGGGATCGTCCGCTCGCCGAGCGGCGGGAGTCGCTGGAGCGGCTCGTGGAGCGGGCGCGGCCGGTCCTTCTCGCGTCGCCGCGGATCGCCGCGGCCGGCTGGGAGGAGATGGAGCAGGCGCGGGAGGAGGCGCGCGGCCGGGGCGTCGAAGGGCTCATGCTCAAGCGGCTCGCCTCGCCCTACCGCGCGGGCCGGCGGCGCGGCGACTGGTGGAAGTGGAAAATCGAGCCACACACGCTCGACGCCGTGCTCATTTATGCACAGGCCGGACACGGCCGGCGCGCCAATCTGCTGACCGATTACACCTTCGCGGTCTGGTCGCAAGGGGAATCCGGGAACGAGCTGGTGCCGGTCGCCAAGGCCTATTCGGGGCTCTCGGACTCCGAGATCCTGGAGCTGGACGGCTGGCTCCGGCGGCACACAGTCCAGAAGTTCGGCCCGGTGCGCGCCGTCGAGCCGGTCCAGGTCTTCGAGCTCGCCTTCGAAGGAATCGCCCTCTCCCCGCGACACCGCTCCGGCATCGCCGTCCGTTTCCCGCGCATCGCCCGCTGGCGCCGCGATAAGACGCCGGAAGAGGCGGATACGCTGGAGGGGGTGAAGGCGATGCTGGATCTTTGAGCCCCTCCTGGCACGGACATTGCTCTAAAAATCACTGAGCCGGAGGCGCAGCTCCCAGGACCGAACTCTTCGTAGCGCCTCCGGCTCCTTTTGGGTGGGGTGATGGTCCGGAGCGTAATGCTCCGGTTTCTGTTTGCGGAGGAATCTCCGATGCTCAGATGGGCTCTGATTTTTCTGGTCGTTGCCCTGATCGCCGCATTGTTTGGATTCGGCGGCATCGCTACGGGCGCGGCGGGAATCGCCAAGCTCCTGTTCGTGCTGTTCCTGGTGGTGTTCGTCGTCTCGCTGGTCCTGGGGCTCGTGCGCCGGGCCTGAGCCGGCGCGCACCGGCAGGACGCCTCGCGGGCTGCCCGGCCGTAGAATGTTCTGACCGCAGGCCGGCCTTCCCTTTTGGTGGGCACGGATGGCGGCCCCGTCGAGGACTGCGATGATCGAGCCGATCCGGCCGGAGCCTCCCCAGGAGGAGCGTCCGCGCCCCAATCTCAAAAAGCTCCGCGATGCGATGCAGGGACCGTTCGGAATCCGGTCCCTGGCGCTCACCGGACTGTTCGTCCTGGCCGCTTTTTACACGCTCTACTTCGCGCGCGCGTTTTTCCTGCCCATCGTGCTCGCCCTGCTCCTCAGCTTCCTGCTGACCCCGGTGGTCCGCGCGTTGAACAAGCTCCGCATCCCCAACGGCCTCGGCGCCGGCCTGGTGATCTTCGCCCTTCTGGGCTCGCTGGGGCTGGGGATCTACGAGCTGGCCGAGCCGGCCTACGAATGGGCCGAGCAGGCGCCGCGGCAGCTCCGCCGCCTGGAGCGCCGGCTCGCCGAGTTCAAGCGGCCGGTCCAGACCATGAGCAAGGCGACCCAGCAGGTGGAGAAGATCACCCAGGTCGGCACCGGTCAGCAGCCGAACAAGGTGGAGGTCCAGACCGAGAGCCTGGGAGAGCGGGTGTTCAGCCAAGCCACCGACATCACCGCCGGCGCCATGGTGATGTTCATCCTCCTCTTTTTTCTCCTGGCCTCCGGCGATCTCTTCCTGCGCAAGCTGATCCGCGTGCTGCCCAGCCTGTCGGACAAGAAGCGCGCCGTCGAGATCGCCCGCCAGATCGAGCACGACATCTCGGCCTACCTGTCGACCATCACGGTGATCAACGTCGCTCTCGGCCTCGCCGTCTGGGGGATCATGTCCTGGATCGGCATCCCCAATCCGCTCCTCTGGGGGGTGCTGGCGTTCGTGACGAACTACGTCCCGTATCTGGGAGCGATCATCATGATCGCGGTGCTCGCCATGGTCGGCTTCCTGACCTTCGACGACACCACGCGCTCCCTGATGGCCCCCGGCGCCTTCGTCGGGCTCAACCTGCTGGAGAGCTACCTGGTCACGCCGATGGTGCTGGGCCGCCGGCTCACGGTCAATCCGGTGGTCGTCTTCATCGGGCTCACCTTCTGGGGCTGGCTCTGGGGCATCACGGGAGCCCTGATCGCCGTGCCGATCATGGTGGTCTTGAAGATCATCTGCGACCACAGCGAGCCGCTGCGCTCGATCGGCGAGTTCATGGGGGACTGATTCCCGCCTGTCAAGGATCTGTCCCCCTTTTTCAATCCCAGACGTCGTCCTCCACGGCCTGCTCGTCCGGGCCGTCCGTCCCCTCCTCCCATTTCTCCATCTCGCGCCGCTCCTTTTTGGTCGGGCGGCCGGCGCCCGGGTCGCGGCGGGCCGGCGCCTGGCGGAGGAGACGGGAGAAGGGATCCTGCGCGGGCCGTGGAGGGCTCTGGTCTTCATAGAGCAAGGCGGCCTCGGCCTTGGGCACGGGCCTGTCCTTCAGCTCCTTGACGATCAGGATGCGGTCCCAGTCCCCCTGGGTGAGCTCGATGCGGTCGCCGGGAGCGAGATGGCGGTGGGCCTTGGCCATCTGTCCATTCACCTGGACACGGCCGAGCTCGCAGGCGTGCGTTGCCTGGGTGCGGGTCTTGAACATACGGGCCACGTTGAGCCATTTGTCGAGCCGGACGGACATGGCGGGAGTCTACCGCTAGAATTCCCTCCCATGCGGATCCCGCCCGAAGAGTTCGAGTCGCTGGTGGAGAAGGCTCTGGAGGAGCTGCCCGAGGAATTCGCGGAGCAGTTGGACAACGTCGTGGTGATGGTCGAGGAAGAGCCCGATCCCGAGGACCTGGAGGCCCTGGGGATGGAGCCCGACGAGGATCTCTTCGGTCTCTACCAGGGGACCAGCCTCGTCGAGCGCGATACGTTCTACAACGCCGCTCTGCCCGACCGCATCCTGATCTACCGCGGCCCCATCCTGCGCCACTGCGCCAACCGCCGCGAGGTCATCCGCGAGGTCCGCGACACCGTCATCCACGAGCTCGGCCACCACTTCGGGATGGAAGAGGACCAGATGCCCTACTGAGAGGGCCTGCCGAACAAGAGATCGATGAACGGCCGGTCCTCGGGAGGGCAGACCACGTAGACGTGGTCCCCGGGCTCCAGAACCGTCTCGCCGCGCGCTGCCACGAGCGCCGAGCCGCGCACGACCAGCATGGCCGAAGCGCGCGGCGGGAAAGGGATGTCCGCGAGGGCGGCACCGCAGACCGGCAGCGCCGGCTCGACGTAGAACGAGACGACCTGCTCCGACAGCGGCTGGAGCGAGCTGATCTCCAGGAGCGCGCTCGGAGCGGGCGCGCCCTCCTCCGCGATCCCGAGCCGGCGCGCCGCCCAGGCGACCGTAGATCCGGGCAGGAACGCGCTCACCACCACGACGCAGAACACGATGTCGAACACCGTCTCCGCCCCCGGCACGCCGGCGAGCACCGGAAAGATCGCGAGGATGATCGGCACGGCGCCCCGCAGCCCCACCCAGCCGACGAACAGGGCGTCGCGCCAGCGGAAGCGGAACGGGGCCAGGCACAGCATCGTCACCAAAGGCCGGGCCACGAAGCTCGCGAGCAGGGCGAGAGTGACGCCGCTCCAGGCCGCGTCCAGAATCCGCGACGGGAACGACAGCAGGCCGAGCACCAGGAACATCGTCACCTGGCCCAGCCAGGCGACCGCGTCGTGGAAGCGGCGCAGGCCGGCCTGGTAGGGGAGATCGCCGTTGCCGAGCACCACGCCGGCCAGATAGACCGCGAGAAAGCCGCTGCCATTGAGGAGCGTCGGCAGGCCGAAGGCGACCAGGGTGATCGCGAGCGTGAACACCGGATAGAGGCCGCCGGCCGGGAGCCGGCTCCAGCGCAGCAGGAAGCGTCCGGAAAAGCCGACGGCGCAACCGAGCCCCGTGCCGAGCGCGAGCTGTACGATGACTTCGAGAAGAAGGTGAGCCCCGGTGGAGCTCCCCGCGGCCAGGCTGCCGGTCAGGGCGAGCGTGAGGATGACTGCCATCGGGTCGTTCAGCCCCGACTCCAGCTCCAGCGTCGCGCCGACCCGCTCGCGGAGCTCCAGGCGGCTCCCGCGCAGCACGGAGAAGACCGCCGCGGCGTCCGTCGACGAGACCACCGCGCCGAGCAGGAAGGCGACCGGCCAGGGGATCCCGAGGAGCCGGGCGCCCACCGCCACCGCCGTGGCCGTGCCGGCGACCCCGACCGTCGCGAGCGTCAGGGCCGGCCCGAGACCGCGGCGGAACGTCCGCAGAGACGTGTTGAGCCCGCCGTCGAACAGGATGAGAGCGAGAGCGATCGTGCCAATGCGGAAGCTGAGCCGGTAGTCCTCGAACTCGATCCCCCCGGGCCCCTCCGACCCGGCCAGCATGCCCACGATCATGAACAGGAGGAAGACCGGCACCCCGAACCGCGGCGAAGCGCGGCTGAGCCGGCTGAACAGCACGCTGACGACGAGCAGGAGCCCGACAAGAACGAGCAGGCCGGCGGTTGTCAGGAGCTCGAGATGGGCCATGGGAGACTCCACAAGCTCCCCGACAATATCAAGCCTCCCCGTCCTGTCTGCTTTGTCTGGTCCTTTGGGTCCTTTACATCCTTTAGTCCTTTCCCTCTCCCTGATGCCCCCTTCTCACCTCTGGCTCTCGCGATCCACGTTGACGTCCCCGCGCAGCCGCTCGCGTTCCGGGCAGAAGAAGCGGTCGAGATCCGCGCTCCCCTGCAGATGGGTGGCGGAGGTCAGGTCCGCCGTGCCATGGAACGAGCCACACGTGCCGCTGCCGGTCCGCCACCGGAAGAACCCACGCGAGTCCACGGTCCCCTCCAGCGACCATGCAACCGCGCCCACCGAGACCACTCCGGACACGTCGCGCCCGTTCTGCACGAGATCGAAGATCGTGACCGACTCGCCATCGTCCGAAGCGAAGATGCCGCTCCAGAGCCCCGCGATGCGCGGGACCGGCGCCGGCGGTCCGGTCGGACCACCGTCATCGTCGTCGTCATAACAGGAGGAAGCCGCGAGAAGAAGGAGGACCACGAAGAGCGTACGTCGGAAGACAGCCCGTCCGCACATGCACGATTCCCTTGCAGGGACCATGCCCTTGCCGTTCTCTTTCAGGCTTAATTTTTGCACTATCTGAAGGATAGATCCGCTTTCCTACGGAGGACCTCATCATGCGTCATCTCCGAGCCATCCGTTGCCTGACCATCGGTCTCGCCGTCTCGCTTCTGCCGAGGCCCGTGCCGGCCGAGCCGGCACCCTCCTACGAGCTCATTTCCATCGTCGACAGCTCCGATCCCCTGGGCACCCCCATGTTCGGCGCGATCAACAACCGGGGGACTGTGGCCATCCGCTCCCGCCTCAGAAACGGGGAGCAGCTCATCTCCCTCTGGGAGCATGGACAGATCCGTCCGGTGGTGAGCGTTGGGCTCATCGGGACTCTCTCCAACCCCGACCTCAACGACCTGGGGGAGGTGAGCTTCATGCTTGAGGAATTCCAAGCCACCCCGGCCTCCCTCAAGGTACGCGATGGCCGGATCGTGGAACGGGTGGAGGAGGGCGACGCGTTCGATTTGATCCTGTGCTGCCCCTTGATCAACAACCGCGGCGACATGACCCTCTTCGGGGTGCTGGACGGTATCGAGGGGATCTACACTGTGAACCGGGGCAAGATCACCACGATCGCCGACACCACCGGTCCATTCTCGTATTTCGGGCCGGCCACCAGCATCAACGAGCGCGGGCAGGTCGCGTTCACCGCCGACCCGGACGATCCCGAACGCGCGGCTGTCCTCCTGGGCGATGGGAAGCGCACGGCCGTGGTTGTCGACGCGTCGGGGCCGTTCGAGTTTTTCACCAGCGGCGTCGTGAACGATGGCGGTACGGCCGCTGCTCAGGCTTTTCCCGACGGCCTCATCCCCTCCCCCTCGATCCTGATCCGGGACCGGCACGGGTTGCGGGTCTTCGTCGGCCCGGACGGACCTTTCGAGTTTCCGGAACGGCCGCTCCTCAACAACGCCGGCCTTCTGGTCTTCACCTCGACTCTCGACGGCAGCTTCGACCGCGGCGTCTACACGGGACCTGATCCGGACGCCGACAAGGTCCTCGGCCCCGGAGACCCGCTCGCAGGCTCGACCGTCGTCGGAACCGCCGCGACCGGGCTCAACAATGCGGGAGAGATCGTGCTCTACGTCGAGCTGGCTGATGGCAGGAAAGGGCTCTGGCTGGCTGTGCTCAGGCGGTGAGATCTCTCATTTTTCGCCGGTGGGAGAAAGCCTGAATTCAACTACCGTCTCGTCCGTCCCGAGCGTCTCGGCAAGGCGTGGCGCGCTCGACCGGTCGGTCGTCCGGAGCACCATGGTGTGGCGAGAGCGGCCTTCACCGTCGACGCGATAGCTGAAGTTGCCAATACTGAATCCGTGGCGCTCGATGAGCGTGCGCAGAGCGTCCTCCTTCAGGCCAGAGCGCAAAAAGCGTACGTCAAAGAAGTAATAGGACTGCGTCGGCATTCTCGTCTCGATCCAGCGGAACAGGGACAGCACACCCAGTGTGAGGAGCACCGAGACAGCGAGGGGAAAATACAAACCGATTCCAGCCAGGACGCCGATCGCCGCCGTGATCCAGATCGATGCCGCCGTGGTCAGGCCGCGGACAGAAAGACCTTCCTTGATAATGACGCCGGCGCCCAAAAAACCAATGCCGGTCATGATGCCCTGCGCCATTCGCGTTGGATCGAGCCGGATCGACTCTGCGGCGGCGCGGACCCACTGGGCTTCGTACACCGTGACCAGCATCAGGACGCTCGAAGCCATACAGACCAATGCATGGGTTCTGAATCCGGCGGGTCTTCCATGGTACGAGCGCTCATAGCCGATCATCGCCCCTGCAAGCAGAGCGGCCAGCAATCGCAGCACCATCTCGAGGTCATCTCTGGTGAAGCTCATGGTTCAGGGCCCAAGGCGGCCCCACGGGGGCGCGAGCCAAGGAAGTCATGCTACCGCTGACGCGGGCGCAGCGACAAGGAGGCTTCTCTTCTCGTACAAAGGAGAGGAAACTACCCGAGGAAAAGGGAGAAGCCGATGTTACCGCTGTTCCGCCGCACCCTGCTCGCCATCCTCTATGTCGCCTCTGCGTTCATCCTTTCCTCCCCGGCTGCCGCGGACTGGCGGCCGGTCGGGCCGTTTGGCGGCATGGTGACGGTGCTCGCGGTCGAACCTGCGACCTCCACCGTCCTCGCCGGAACTCAGAGCGACGGCATGTTCCGCAGCCGCAACCATGGAGAGACCTGGCAGCCGGTCGGGGACGAGACGCGTGGTGCGTCCCACGTCGTTTTCGACCCCCGCCACCCGGGGACGGTGTATGCGGTCCAGGAGAACCTTCTGCTGAAGAGCACGAACGGCGGACGCTCCTGGACGAACATTGGCTACACGCTCCCGGACGCGGAGGGGTTCAACGCTCTGACGATCGATCCGCGGCGATCGATCCTCTATGTCAGCGGCGCGCATGGCTTGTTCAAGAGCACCGATGGGGGGAGGCATTGGACGCACGTTCACGACAGCCTCCTGGAAGAGGACCTGGCGGTCGATCCGACGACCTCGGCGGTGTACGCCGCCACCGCCAACGGCGTTTACCGGAGCCGGAATGGCGGTGTCGCGTGGCAGCGTCTCGGACTCGACGTCTCCATCGTGCACACCATCTCGATCGCGCCCTCCAATCCTGCGGTGCTGTACGCCGGCGGGGAATACGGGCTCTACCGGAGCACAGACGGCGGCGGCCACTGGCAGGCGATCGGTCCGGAGTTGCCGAGCCTGAACGTGACGTCGATCGCGGTCCATCCCAATCGTCCTTTGACTCTGTACGTCACTTCGCGAACCTACCAGGCGGGCCAGACGGGAGGGCTGTTCCGAAGCGTCGACGGAGGGGCCCATTGGCAGAAAGTGGGGCCGGGTCTGCCGGCGGGCGACCTCTTGTCTGTCGCCATCGACCCGGCCGCGCCGTCGCGAGTCTACGCCGGGCTTTCGAAGGACGGCGTCTACCGCAGCGTCGATGCCGGACGCCATTGGTCCTGGGCGAACAGAGGCTTGCGTACGCAGAACGTTTCTCGAGTGGTGCTCGACCACGAGCGACCGGGCACCGTCTACGCCGGTCCGTTAGATTTCGGGCTGGTCAAGTCGACGGACACCGGCCGGTCCTGGAAGATCATCAATGACCGCGTCTACTATGGCTGGAGGACGGCGACGGTCGCCCTGGACCCGGAGCAGACCTCCACTGTTTATGCCGGCATTCCCGGACGTCTCGAGCGCAGCGACGACGGAGGCGAGCACTGGCGGCGCGTCGACGTCGGCCTGCAGGGGGTTTCCTTCAATGGACTGATCACGATCGACCCGAGCCAGACCTCCACGTTGTACGCGGGAGGCGATCCCACGATTTTCAAGAGCACGGACCGCGGGGAAACCTGGGTGCCGCTGGGGCAACCGGCGGCGTGCATCACGCAGACGTTGGACCTGGACGTCAGCCCGTCGAATTCGTCGGTCGTCTTCGCCTCGGCCCTGGCCAGCGGCTCGAGCTGTCCTCCCGGTCCTCGCGGCAATCCTTTCGGCTTGTTCAAGAGCATGGATGGTGGCGCCCACTGGGCGCGAACCGGCCTCTTCATGAACACGGTGATCCTCGATCCCACGGACTCCTCGATCGTCTATGGCCTGGACTACTCCTACCACCTGCTCAAGAGCACGGAAGGCGGGGCGAGGTTCACGCGACTGAGCCTGCCGGGCCCGGGCCTCGCGACGACGCTGACGATCGATCCGGCGGATCCTTCCAGGCTCTACGCCGGCTCCATCGGCACCGTCTTCACCAGTGCGGATGGCGGCGCCACCTGGGAGCAGGTCGGGAAAAAAATCGAGGGCTGGGTCTACGATCTCGCGATCGATCCCGACGTTCCGGGCCGGCTCTGGGCAGGGACGACCCGCGGCATCTTCGTGTTCGACCCTTGAGCCCGGATCAAAAATCCATTCCGACATCCAGCCGTTGCGCCAGCTCGCAGCGGCGAGGCCGTGGCGCGAAACGCGGAGGGCGTGATGCCGAAGGCGCGGCGGAACGCGGCGGTGAAATGGCTCGGGGAGGCGTAGCCGAGGTCGATCGCCACCTCTCCCAGCCCGCTCCCGGGCTCCGCCACCCGCTCCAGCGCCGTGAGCAGACGCAGGCGGCATTGCCAGGCAGCTCGGCCAGGGACAGAGGCTCGCGGAAGCGCCGCGCCAGGATCTCGCGGATCGCGTCCACGACCTCTGCGGCTCCGGCACCTGACTCCGGACCCGGCCGTGCCGCCAGTCCCCGGAACCGGGCCGCGCTCGCGGCCACCTGGTCGAGCACCCGGAGGACGGTCTCCTCCACGAACAGCGGATCCACCCGCTCGGACTCGGTCACGTGACGCACCACCAGCCGCTGGAGCAGATACGTCTTCGGATCTCCGGGGACAAAAGGCAATTGGAATGGATGCTCCGGATCGTCGAGGATCGAAGGATCAAGGGTTTCTGCTAGGCTTTTCCTCCATCGACGGGTCATCCCATGAAACGATCCCGCAAGGGCCTCCTCTTCCTGATCCTCAGCCTGCCGTTCCTGGTGCTTGCGGCGGCGCTTCTCTATATGGCTGGCATGGCTTGGCTGGAGGGGGAGCCGCGGAGCTTCTGGCAGGCGGTGGAGTGGGCTTCGGAGACGCTGACCACGACGGGCTATGGGTCGGACAGCCGGTGGGGCCATCCGGCCATGGTCCTCTTCGTGATGTGCATCCAGTTCATCGGGGTGTTCCTGGTGATCCTGGTGTTTCCGGTGTTCCTGATCCCGTTCCTGGAGGAGCGGTTCGAGGCCCGGCTGCCTCAGGAGATCCCCAAGGAGCTGGATCATCACGCCGTGGTGTTCCGCCATGGGCCGCCGGTCGAGAGCCTTCTGGCGGAGCTGCGGGGGGCGCGGGTGCCGGCTTTGGTGCTGGAGCCGGATGAGGCGACGGCGCGTCGGCTGTTTGAGCGGGGCGATCTGGTGCTTCATCGCAGCGTCGATGACGGCGGGCTCAAAGCCTGTCACCTGGAGCGGGCGCGGGCGCTCATCGCCAATGGGACGGACGATGAGAACGCGGCGCTGATCCTCACGGCCCGGCAGCTCGGGTTCACCGGGCAGATCCTGGCTCTCGTCGAGGAGCCCTATCACCGGCGGCCGATGATGCTGGCCGGCGCGAGCGCCACGTTCACGCCGCGCCACATGCTGGGCGCGGCTCTCGCGGCCCGCGCTTCCCACAAGATCAGCCCGCGGGTGTCCGGCATCCAGCAGCTTGGGCGCAATCTGGAGGTGGCCGAGATGCGGGTGGAGCCGGGGAGCCCGCTCGCCGGCAAGACGCTCGACGAAGCCGACATCGGCCCCCAGACCGGCGCCACGGTCGTGGGGCAGTGGGCCGGCGGCGAGCTGGAGGTGCTGGCGGGAGCCAATGTCCGCATCAAGCCGGGCGGCATGCTGGTCGCGGTCGGGAGCCACGAGAGCATCGACCGCCTGAGCCAGCTCGCCGAGGGCCCGGTGGCCACGCGCCGCCAGGGACCATTCGTCGTGGGCGGCGGCGGCGAGGTGGGCCGCAAGGTGGCCGAGCTGCTGCGCGCCGTGGACGAAGAGGTGCGGCTGATCGACCGCAATCCGGGGGCCGAGGTGGACATGGTGGGCGACGTGCTGGACCTGAAGCTTCTGGAGCAGGCGGGAGTCCGTGAGGCGCAGGCGGTGATCCTCGCGCTGAACACGGACGCGGCGACGCTGTTCGCCACGGTGATCCTCAAGGACCTGGCGCCGGAAGTGCCGGTGATCGCGCGGGTCAACCACTCGGAGAACGTGGAGCGGATCCATCGCGCCGGGGCCTATTTCGCGCTGTCGATCAGCCAGGTGTCGGGACAGATGCTGGCCAAGAAGCTGCTCGGGCAGGAGGCGATCGCGGTCGATCCCCAGCTCAAGATCCTGAAGGTCGCAGCGGACGGCCTGCGCGGCCGCCATCCGTCCGATCTCAAGGTCCGGGAGCGGACCGGCTGCTCGATCGTGGCGGTGGAGCGCGGGGACGAGGTGCTGGTGGACCTCGGGACGGAGTTCCGGTTCCAGCCCGAGGACGCGATCTACGTCTGCGGCAGCACGGGAGCGGTGCGGCGGTTCACGGCGGCGTTCGGATGAGGCGCGCTCATCCGTTCCGCAGCTTTTCGATCTTCCGGTCGCGGTCGTCCTCGATCCGGCGGCGCTCGCGGACGTAGTTGTCTTCGTCGTCGTGCCGCGTCATCGGGTTGGACCGGCTGAGGCCGTCGCGGTGGAGGATCTCCATCTCGGCGAGACGGGCCTCGGCCTGCCGCCGGACCTCGGCGATCTTCTCCTGGGTGTCCGCGGAGAGGCCCTCTGCGCGCGGCCGTTCGATCCCCTGCTTCTCGAGCCGCTCGAGGGCGAGCTCGTACGCTGATTTCATTCCGGATGCTTTGTCTTTGTCCGCCATAACGCCGAGAGGATAACATTGGCGCGCCAAAGTGGCGCGATCCGGCCTTGAATCCTGGGAAAACACGGCCTCTTTCCCGGGCACCGGATTTGCGAGGAGAGGGGCCACCGAGGAGGAATGATCCCCGATGATCGAAGCGCAGAACCTGACTCGCCGCTATGGCGACTTCACGGCGGTCCGTGACATTTCGTTTTCCCTGGCCGATGGGGAGATCGTGGGCATGCTCGGGCCGAACGGCGCGGGCAAGACGACGACGATCCGCATGATCACCGGCTTCCTGCCGCCCACCAGCGGGCGGGTGACGGTGGCCGGCAAGGATCTGGTGGACGCACCGCATGCGGCGCGCCGCCAGCTCGGCTATCTGCCGGAGAACGTGGCCCTGTACAACGAGATGCGCGTCGAGGAGTACCTCGCTTATCGCGCCCGTCTCGAAGGGCTCGGCCGCGCCGAGGCCCGCGAGGGGATCGGACAGGCGCTGGAGCGCTGTCTGCTCTCGGACGTGCGCCGCCAGATCATCGGCACGCTCTCGAAGGGGTACCGGCAACGCGTGGGGCTGGCCACCGCCATCCTCCACAAGCCGAGCGTCCTCGTCCTTGACGAGCCCACGGTCGGCCTCGATCCCAAGCAGATCATCGCCATCCGCGAGCTGATCCGCGAGCTGGGCCGGGAGCGCACGCTGCTGCTGTCGACGCACATCCTCCCCGAGGTGGAGCTGCTGTGCGATCGCGTGATGATCATCGATCGCGGCCGGATCGTGGCCGAGGGGACGCCGGAGAGCCTGCGCGAGACGCAGGTGGGGAATCCCGCGGTGCGCATCCTTCTGAAGGACGCTCCGGAGGGAGCAGGCGAGGCGCTGGGCGCTCTGCCGGGGACGACCTCCGTGCGGGCCGGCTCGCTGGCGGGGGCTTGGGTGGTCGAGCACGAGCGGGGCATCGATCTGCGCGAAGCGGTCTTCCGGGAAGCGGTGCAGCGCGGCTGGGTGCTCCTCGAGATGGGCCGCGAGCGCGCCACGCTGGAGGACATCTTCGTGCGCCTCACCACGCATGACGTCGCCGCGGGCACGGCCGGGGAGATACCGGCTGCCGAGGCGCCGGTCGAGCCGGCGGCGGAGGAGACCGTTCAATGAGAGCCGTCTGGGCGACCTACACGCGCGAGCTGCGGGCGTATTTCTTCTCGCCGCTCGCCTACATCGTGATGTTCTTTTTCCTGATCGTCACCGGGGTCATCTTCATCAACCTGGTCGGCAACCTGGTGGACCCGCGGGTCATGGCGCCGGACCCGGCGCTCAGTTATTTCTTCCGCAGCTCCTGGCTGATGCTGATCCTGCTCGCGCCGGTTCTCACCATGCGCCTGATCAGCGAGGAGCTGCGCAGCGGCTCGATCGAGATCCTGATGACCGCGCCGATCACCGAGTCGCAGGTGGTGGCCGGCAAGTACCTGGCCGCCTTGACCTTCTACGCCAGCCTCTGGCTGCCGACGCTGGTCTACGCGGTCCTGATCGCCCGCCAGAGCGATGTGGATTGGGGACCGGTGGCCGCCGGATATCTGGGGATCCTGGGCATCGGCGCGCTCCTTCTCGCCGTGGGGACGTTCGCCTCGGCGACGACGCGCAGCCAGCTCGTGGCGGCCATGGTGAGCGTGGCCCTGGTGTTCCTCCTGTTTCTGCTCGGGATGTTCGAAGGGCTGTTGACCAGCGAGGGGATGAAGCAGGCCCTGAGCTACGTCAATCTCTTCGATCACATCGACGAGCTCTCCCGCGGCATCGTGGACACCCGGCGTCTCGCCTACTACGGCACCGGCGTCCTGTTCTTCCTCTTCCTGGCGACCCGCGCCCTGGAAGACAAGAAGTGGAGGTAGGGTGATGGCACCTGACGCGAAGCCCGTGAGCCGCCGCCAGCTCGTCCGCACCGGAACCCTCTCGGCCGCCGTGCTGCTGGTCGCCGCGCTGTTCCTGATCCTCAACTATCTCGGCTGGAAGTATCACCACCGCTTCGATTGGACCGCCGGCGGCGTCTACTCGCTTTCGGACAAGTCCCGCAACGTCGTCAAGGAGCTGAAGCGCGACGTGGAGTTTGTGGTGTTCATCGCCCCCGGGCAGGACCTCTACGAGCCGGTGAAAGAGATCCTCTCGCAATATGACGCCGCTTCGCAGCGGATCAACGTCCGCTATTTCGATCCGGAGCGCAATCCGGTCGAGGCGCAGCAGCTCATCCAGAAATACAACGTGTCGAGCACCGGCCAGGTGGTGGTGGTGAGCGGACAGGACCGGCGGGTGATCGAGAGCGCCGACCTGGCCGAATTCGACTATTCGGGCATGCAGATGGGCCAGCCCCCGAAGATGACCGGCTTCAAGGGGGAGCAGCTGTTCACCGGCGCTCTTCTGCAGCTCGCCGAAGGGCGCAAGCCGAAGATCCTGTTCACCACCGGTCACGGCGAGCGCTCGCTGGACGACCGCCAGGAGCACGGCCTTTCGAACGTTCACGATCTCCTCGGGCGCGACAACTTCGAGCTGGAGGAGTGGGCCTCCCGCACCGCGGCCGCCGTGCCGCAGGGAACCGACGTGCTGGTGATCGCCGGCCCCACCAGCCCGCTCATCGAGTCGGAGCTGAAGGCCTTCAGGGCCTATCTGAACGGCGGCGGCCGGATGCTGATCCTGGTCGATCCGACGCTCGGACAGACGGCCGGCTCGGGGCTGGTGCCTACTGGCCTGACCCAGTGGCTGGCGGGGTATGGGGTGGGGCTGGGTGACACGATCGTGATCGATCCGAAGGGGGCTTATCCCGGGGCGCCGCCCTACACGCTCTTTCCGTCGGGTTACGGGGACCACCCGATCACGGAGCCGCTCTCTCAGTCGGGGGTGCCGGTGCTGCTGAATGTGGCCCGCTCGGTCGCGGCCAAGCCCACGGGGGGTTACCAGGTGACGGAGCTCCTGCGCACGACCGAGGAGGGTTGGGGCGAGACCTCCCTGGGCGCCGCGGAGAACGTCCAGAAGGACCCGCAGGATCTGCCGGGCCCGGTCTCCCTGGGCGTGGCCGTGGAGAGCCCGAAGGATGGAGGAGGGAAGCCGATGCGGATGGTCGTCCTCGGCGATTCCGACCTGGCCACGAATCAGCTCGTGCAGGGGATGCCGGCCAACGCGGTGCTCCTCTCCAACTCGCTGAACTGGCTGGCGGCGCGCGAGGCGCTGCTGACCATCCCGCCGAAGAAGACCGAGAACGTGCGGCTCAACCTGACGGGGGACCAGCTCCGGACGTTCTACCTGGCGGTCCTCCTGCTGCTCCCTGGCCTGGCCATCGCGCTCGGCACGGTGGTCTACGTCCGCCGGAGGAGGTGAGGCGATGCGTCCACGCACGTTGCTGATCCTCCTGGTCCTGGTCCTCGGGCTCGGCGCGTTCGTCTGGTTCTACGAGCGCAAGCTGCCGTCGAGCGAGGAGCGGGCCGAGCAGTCCAAGAAGGTGGTGGCCGTCAAGAAGGACGAGGTCCGCAAGGTGGCCCTGGAAACTCCCCTGGGGCGGGTGACGTTCGAGCGGGTTTCCCACCCCGAGGAGGACAAGAAGAAGGACGAGGAGAAGAAAGAGGGAGAGGAAGCGCCGGGGGAGGAGGCTCTGGGCGAGCCCGAGAGCGAGTGGAAGATCACGGCGCCGATGCAGGCCCGGGCCGATGCCTTTGCGGTGGACGGCCTGCTGGAGTCGCTCACCAATCTGGAGAAGAGCCGCACGCTGGAGGACGTCAACCGCAAGGACGTAGGCCTGGACAAGCCGCGGGCCACGGTGCGCATCGAGACGGAGGACGGCACCAAGGTCCTCCAGATCGGCGCGGCCGTGCCCACCGGCGGCTCGTTGATCGCCGGGCTGGAAGGAGAGAACCAGGCCTACGTGGTGAGCGACACGATCTGGTCGCAGATCGACCACGAGCCAGGCTCGTGGCGCGACCGCCAGCTCTTCCGGGCGAGCCGCGACGCCATCGCCCGGTTCGCCCTTTCCACACCCGGCGGGCAGAGGATCGTCCTGGCGGAGCAGGGGGGCCGCTTCCGCATCGAGAGCCCGTTCGCCGACCGGGCTGACAAGACCCTGGTCGACGATCTCTACGCCGACCTGAGCGGCCTCACCGCTGTGCAATTCGTGGACAAGCCGGAGCTCGCCCCCGCGGCGATGGGGCTCCAGCCGCCGCAGAGAGTCGTCGAGGTGACCTTCAAGGACGGCGATCCGCTACGGATCGAGCTGGGCGCGCCAACCTCCGCGACGCCCGAGCCCCCCTCCGATCCAACGGCGCCGCCGCCTCCCGCTTCAATTTACGCACGGGTGGGTCCGCAGCTCATCGAAACCCAGACACGCCTGCCGCAGACCACGGCGCATCCACCGGCGGAGTGGCGCGCCCGCGGCCTCTCGGCCTTCGAGGTCTACGACGTCGAGGCGGTGACGATCCGGGACGGGAAGGGTCCGCTGCATCTGACCCGGGCCGGTACGGATTGGAAGCGAGGGGAAGAGACGATCTCGTACATGCCGGTCAGCGATTTCCTCTTCGCCCTGACCGGAGCCCAGGCCGACCGGCTCCTCACCTCCCAGGAAGCGGGAGCCCTCGGCCAGCCGCTCCTCACCGTTGATCTGGACGCCAAGCAGGCCGGCAAGGAGACGCTGACGCTCTATCCCGCCCGGACCGACGGCGCGCCGGCCCGAGTGAGCGGCCGCGACGTGGTCCTTCTCCTGCCCAAGGACAAGCTCCAGGAGATCCTGGCGCGGCTGGGGGATGTGCGGGGGGCGAAGAAGCTGGACCCCCACCCCTGACCCCCCCTGCCCCCTCTCCCGCTTCGCGGGGAGGGGGCCAGGGGGAGGGGGAGGGACTACCGCTGCGGACCCGGCTTCACCGGCGGCTCCGGCGGCTTCTGTGTCCCGTGGCGGGGCAGCGTGGCCGTCGCCGAAGCACCGTGCTTGGCGACCTCGGCCAGGGTTGCCGCGGCCATCACGCTGTGATGACGGCCATAGAAAAAGTAGATCACCAGGCCGATCAGCAGCCAGACCGCCAGCCGCAGCCAGTTGTCGGCGGGCAGCGAGAACATCAGCAGCAGACAGCTCAGGATGCCCATGATCGGCACGAACGGCACCCAGGGACAGCGGAAGGGGCGCTCGGCGTTGGGGTACTTCCTGCGCATGATGAGGACCGCGGCACACACCACGACGAAGGCGAACAAGGTTCCGATGTTCGTCAGGTGGAGGAGGAAGCCGAGCGGCAGGAAGCCTGTCATCAGGCAGACGAAGATCCCGATCAGGATCGTCGACCGCCAAGGCGTACGGAACTTCGGATGGACGTCACCGAAGAAGCCCTTGGGCACCAGACCGTCGCGCGCCATGGCCAGGAATACCCTGGGGCCGGAGAGCATCATCACCAGGAGCACCGAGGTGATGCCGGCCACACCGGCGATCGCGATGATCCCCTCGGCGATGCCGAGTCCCTTCTGTTTGAACGCGTCGCTGACGCCCGCCGCGGTGTCGATCTGATCGTACTGGACCATACCGGTGAGCACGGCGACGATGGCGATGTAGAGGAAGGTGCAGATGAGCAGCGAGGAGATGATGCCGATGGGCACGTCACGCTGCGGGTTCTTGGCTTCTTCCGTGTGGGTCGACACGGAGTCGAATCCGATATAGGCGAAGAAGATGATCGCCGCGCCCGCGAGCATCCCGAGGGGGTTGCCTCCCGCATCGGTCTGGCCGGCGACGTGCTTGCCGAAGAAGCTGAGCCCGGACCAGCCGTACGGCGCGAACGGATGCCAGTTGTCCGCGTTGACATAGAAGGCGCCGACGCCGATGACGAACAGCACCGCGGCGACCTTGATGCCGACCATCGCGCCGTTGAAGGTGGCGCTCTCCGAGATGCCCTTGACCAGGATGAGCGTGACGATCGTCACGATGATGATCGCCGGCAGGTTGATGAACGCGCCGGTCGAGACGAACGCGCCGGTCGCCGCGTCATAGCGGATCGGCGCTTCCTGCAAGGCATGCGGCAGGGCGATCCCGATCTTCGCGAGGACACTCTGGAAGTAACCGGACCAGCCGTTTGCCACTGTCGCGCTTCCGACCGCGTACTCCAGGACCAGGTCCCAGCCGATGATCCAGGCGAACAGCTCGCCGAGGGTGGCGTACGCATAGGTATAGGCCGAGCCGGCGACCGGCGCCATCGAGGCGAACTCGGCATAGCAGAGCGCCGCGAAGATGCAGGTGATGCCGGCGACCACGTACGACATCATGAGGGCCGGGCCGGCGACGTTGTGGGCCGCCTCGCCAGTCGCGACGAAGATGCCCGCGCCGATGATCGCGCCGATGCCCAGGGCCGAGAGCTGGACCGGGCCCAGCACTCTTTTGAGCCGGTTCTCGCCCTTCATCTCCTCCAGGAGAAGCTCGAGCGGCTTCCTGGCAAAAAGTGGGTTAGCCATGAATCGTGAACCTCCAGGTTAAACGTTTAGCTCCCCTCGGCACGGGGAGCTCCTTGCCGGCGCCAGATCCAGTACACCGGGATGCCGGTCAGCACGATCACCAGCCCCGGCCAGGATGTCGACGTCTTGTAAAACAACAGGACCACCAGGATCGCGGCCGCAGCCAGAATATAGAGGACCGGCACCACCGGGTACCCGAACGCCCGGTACGGCCGCTCGGCGTCCGGCTGCTTGCGGCGCAGCACGAACACTCCGGCGATCGTCAGAATGTAGAAGATCAGCACCGCGAAGACGACGTAGTCCAGCAGAGTGCCGTACAGATTGCCGTACTGCGGTTGGCCCGCGGCATCGAGGGTCCGGGTGCGGGGCAGCACGAGGAATGAGGCCCAGATGCACTGCAGGATGAGACCCCAGGCCGGCACATGGCGCTCGTTGAGCCTCCCCGTGGAGCGGAAAAACAGGCCGTCGCGGGCCATCGCGTAATAGACCCTCGCGCCGGCCAGAATCAGGCCGTTGTTGCAGCCGAAGGTCGAGATAATGATGGCGATCGCCATGATCACCGCCCCGGCCGGGCCGAAGATCACCTGGAGCGCCGCGGTCGCCACCCGGTCGTCGGGCGCCGTCTTGATGGCGTCCAGGGAGAGCGTGCACAGGTAGGCGATATTGGCCAGGATGTAGAGGCTGATCACCAGCCCGGTCCCGGCAACCAGGGAGAGCGGGACGTTGCGCCGCGGGTTCTTCACCTCGCCCGCGGTGAAAGTGATGTTGTTCCAGGCGTCCGAGGAGAACAGCGATCCCACCTGGGCGACGCAGAAGGCCACGAAGAGCCCGAATGCGCCGGCCGTCGCCGCCGTGACCGGGAGCCCCGAGATGCCGGGCTGGAGGGTCACCGTATCCTGCGGCGTCCACATGTTGCCGAAGTTTGCCGCCACCACGTCGGCGTTGTACCCCACGAAGATGCCGAGGACGATCAGCGCGAGAAGCGACAAGGTCTTCGCCGAGGTGAAGGTGTTCTGAATCAGCTTGCCGAGATGGATGCCGCGGGTGTTCAAGAAGGTGAGGAAGACGATCAGGAGGATGCCGACGAGCTGCTGGACCGAGAGGCTGAACGCATAGCCTTCGGAGAGGTCGACCGGCGGAATGATCCACGCGGTCGGCGAGATCGCCGGGATCAGCACGCCCAGAAAGCGGGCGAAGCCGACAGCGACCGCCGCGATCGTGCCGGTCTGGATCACCAGGAACAGGGTCCAGCCGTAGAGGAATCCCCAGAGCGGCGAGTACGCCTCCCGCAGATAGACATACTGGCCGCCGGCCTTCGGCATCATGGCTGCCAGCTCCCCATAGGTGAGCGCGGCGGCGACGGTGAGCAGACCGGTGACCACCCACACCATGATGAGCCAGCCGGACGAACCCACCTGCCGGGCGATCTCGGCGGGCACGATAAAGATGCCCGAGCCGATCATCGATCCCGCGACGATCATGGTGGAGTCGAGGAGACCGAGCTCGCGGACGAAGCCCTGCTCACCGCTGTCGGCTCGGTCCGGTACGCGTTGCGCTACGGTATTCAGAGCGTCCTCCTGCGGCCCGGGGAACGCGGCACCCCCCAGGCGCCGGGGGAGCCACTAAGTCGGGAGCGCGCCATAGCTTAACCTGGGTCGGCGAAATTTCGTCACATGGGGGCTGTCTGCCCTGTCTGCTCCAGAAGTGCAGAAAGAGGAGAAATGCCATCGGCGGGATAGGATCCACCTGATCGCGAACAAGAAGAAGGGAGCAGTCCATGACCAACACCCCCCAACCGCCGGTCGCCCAGGCGCAGATGCTCATCCGCAAGCCAGTCGCGCAGGTGTTCGAGGCGCTGGTCGATCCCACCATCACTTCCCGTTTCTGGTTCTCCAAAGGGAGCGGCCGGCTGGAGGCCGGCAAGCGGGTCCGGTGGGACTGGGAGATGTACGGCGTTTCCGCCGAGGTTGACGTAAAGGCGATCGAGGAGAACAAGCGGATTCTCATTGAATGGGGTGGCCCCGACCATCCGACCCCGGTCGAGTGGACGTTCGAGCCTCAGGGCGATGACCAGACCTTCGTCGTCGTAAAAAACTGGGGCTTCGACGGCGACGCGGAGAAAGTCATGGCGGCGGCGATTGATTCAACCGGAGGCTTCAGCTTTTTGCTCGCCGGCTTGAAGGCGTTCCTGGAGCACGGGATCGAGCTGAACCTCGTCCCGGACCACGCTCCGACCGCGCTCGTCGAAGGCTGGGCTTCCCGCCGAGAGGCTTGATCCGACCGTAGTAAGCCGCTCAGCCGCCTTTCGGCCGCGCGCCGACGGAGCAGACGTCGGTCAGCGGCCGGGGGGGGCTGATCCAGTTGCCCTGGGCGTAGTCGACTCCCAGGGCGCGGAGTTGCTCGATGGCGGCGTGGCTCGGCACTCCTTCGGCGACGGTCTGGATGCCCATGATGTCGCTCACCTGGTGGATCGACTCGACCATGGCGCGATCGAGCGGATCGGTGACGATGTCCTTGATGAAGCGGGCGTCGATCTTCAGATAGTGGACCGGCAGGTCGCGCAGGTAGCCGTAGGAGGCCATGCCGGTGCCGAAGTCGTCCAGGGCGAAGCGGATGCCGCGGGCGGAGAGGCGCTGGAGGAGCTTGCGGGCTTGCGGCAGGTTCTCGATCGCCGCGGTCTCGGTGATCTCGAAACAGAGCTTGTGCGGCGGAACTCCGGAGGTGGCAATTTCCTCCTCCAGGAAGTCGAGGAAGCTCTCGTCCCCGAGCGACATCGGGGAGAGGTTGATCGAGCAGGTGGAGAGCAGGTCGAGGAACGGCGGCGGCTGGATCACCAGGGTGCGGACGCACTCGCTCACCACCCAGCGGTCGATGCTGCGCATCAGGCCGTACCGTTCGGCCGCGCGCAGGAAGTCGTTGGGCATGTGGATGCGGCCGTCCTCTTCGATCAGGCGGAGGAGGACCTCGAAGTAGACACCACGGGTCGCGCGCTCCGAGATCGGCTGGACGCTCTGGGTGAACAGGCAGAAGCGGTCGTCCTCCAGAGTCTTCTGGATGCGCACCGCCCAGCTCATCTCCCCCTGGCGCTGGACGACGGCGGCATCGTCCTCCTGATAGACCTGGATGCGGTTGCGCCCCTTCTCCTTGGCCAGGTAGCAAGCGTGGTCCGCGGCGGAGAGGAGCTGCGCCACCGATCCGACGTGTGCGGTGAGCGGGACGAGGCCGATGCTCGCGGTGACCTGCAGGGTCCGGTCGCGCCAGGTGAAGCGGAACCCCTGGAGAGCGCGGTGGAACGCCTTGACCCGCCGCTCCGCCTCGGCCATGTCACAGCGCAGCAGGAGGACGGCGAGCTCGTCGCCGCCGAGGCGGGCGATGACGTCGGTCTCGCGCATCTTCTCCTGGAGGAGGTCGGAGACCTGGACCAGGAGCTCGTCGCCGCCGCGGTGGCCGCAGGTCTCGTTGATCAGCTTGAACTGGTCCATATCCAGATAGCAGAGAGCGTGGGTGTAGCCATGGTCGCGCGCCGCATCGAGCGCGTATTCCAGATGGGAATCGAAGGCCCGGCGGTTGAGCAGGCCGGTCAATTCGTCATGGGTCGCCTGGCGGGCGAGCTGGATCTCCAGGATCCGCTTTTCCCGGGAGAGCTCGGCAATCTTCTCTTCGTAGGCACGGACCGTCGCGGCGAGCTGCTCGCGCAGGTCGAGGTTTTCGCTTTCGTGCGGGCTGTGGCTCTCGATGACTGTCAAACCAGTCCGGCCTCCCGGTATTCGCCGTAGATCTCGCGCAGCGTGTCCGCGATCTCGCCGAGGGTCACCTCGGCGCGGACGCAGTCGAGGATCGGGGGCATCAGGTTGCGGTCCTCGCGGGCCGCCGCGGCGAGCTGCCGCACGGCCTCGCCGGCCCGAGCCCCTCCGTCGAGGGCATTGCGCCGCTCGCGCAACGCCCGGACGCGGTCGGCCTGCTGACGCTCGCCCTCCGGGTCGATCCGCAGCAGCTCGGTCGGCGTCTCCTCCTCGGCGGCGAAGACGTTGACCCCCACGACCGTGGCCCGCTTCTCCTCGACGTCGAGCTGGTAGCGGTAGGCGGCCTCGGCGATCTCGCGCTGCTGGAATCCCTGCTCGAGCGCAGCGAGCGAGCCGCCCATCTCCTCGATGCGGCGGATGTAGTCGCGCGCCCGCTGCACGATCTCGTCGGTCCACGCCTCGATCGCGTACGAGCCGCCCAAGGGGTCGGCGACCTCGGCCACGCCGCTTTCGTGCGCGATGACCTGCTGCGTGCGCAGCGCCAGGCGGGCTGCCTCCTCGGTGGGGAGCCCCAGCGCCTCGTCGAGCGAGTTGGTGTGGAGCGACTGCGTGCCGCCGCAGACCGCGGCGAGCGCCTGGATCGCGACGCGCACCACGTTGTTCACCGGCTGCTGCGCGGTGAGCGTCGAGCCCGCGGTCTGGGTATGGAAGCGGAGCCAGAGCGAGCGCGGATCTTTCGGCGCGAAGCGCTCCTTCACGAGCTCGGCCCACAACCGGCGCGCGGCGCGGTACTTCGCCACTTCCTCCAGGAAGTTGTTGTGCGCGTTGAAGAAGAAGGAGAGGCGTGGCGCGAACTCGTCGATCGCCAGGCCGCGGTCGAGCGCCGCCTGCACGTAGGTCAGGCCGTGGGCGAGGGTGAAGGCGACTTCCTGGACCGCGGTGGAGCCTGCCTCGCGCATGTGGTACCCGGAGACGGAAATGGTGTTCCACTTGGGCACCCGCTCGGCGCAGAAGGCGATCACGTCCGTCACCAGCTTGAGCGAGGGGCCTGGCGGATAGATATAGGTCCCGCGCGCGGCGTACTCCTTCAGGATGTCATTCTGGACCGTCCCTCCGATCCTGGTCCAGGAGACTCCCTGCTCCTCGGCGACGGCCAGGTAGAGCGCGAGCAGGATGCCGGCCGTGGCGTTGATGGTCATCGAGGTGGTGACCTGGTCGAGGGGGATGTTATCGAAGAGACGGCGCATGTCCTCGATCGAATCGATCGCGACCCCGACCCGACCCACCTCGCCGCGGGCTTTGGGGTGGTCCGAGTCGTAACCGATCTGGGTCGGGAGGTCGAAGGCCACGGAGAGCCCTGTGGTTCCCTGGGAGAGCAGGTAGCGGTAGCGGCGGTTCGACTCGGCGGCGCTGGAGTAGCCGGCGTACTGGCGCATGGTCCAGTGCCGCTTGCGGTACATGTCGGAGTAGAGGCCGCGGGTATATGGAAATTGCCCGGGATCGCCGAGCTTTTCTTCGTAGGGAATGCCCGCCGTGTCGGCCGGCCGGTAGAAAGGCCGGACCGGGATCTCGGACGAGGTCGTCCGGGTCTCCTCATCGATGGCGGGATCGGTGGTCTGGATGGGGGCGGACATGTGGGCATTATAAGGAAGTGGGGACGGCCGCCTCTGCTAGAGTTCTGACTCGATGGGAGGAGCCCGATGCGACGAATGCTGATCCCGATCTTTTGTCTGACCCTGCTCACCCTGGCCGGCCTGTCTGGAGTCGTCCAGGCCGCCACCCTGATCGTGGCGAACAAGGCGGAGGCGACTGTGTCTCTGGTTGGCCTGCCGGAGGGAAAGGTGGTGGCCACGCTTCCCGTGGGGATAGGCCCGCATGAGGTGGCGGTCTCGCCGGGCGGAAAGCTCGCTCTGATCGCCAACTATGGCGGCCCGGGACCGGCCGGGGCGGGCTCGACTCTGACCCTCATCGACGTTCCTGGGGCCAAGGTCCTGAAGACGATCGACCTGGGCGAGTACCGCCGCCCGCATGGCATGGTCTTCCTGGACGAGCGCCGGGCGCTGGTCACCTCCGAGGTCAACAAGGCGCTTCTGGAGGTTGACGTGGAGGCGGGCAAGGTCACCGGCGCCGTGCCGACCGGGCAGGAGGTTTCACACATGGTCGCCGTGGTTCCGGACGGCTCCCGGGCCTTCGTGGCCAACATCGGCTCCGGCTCGGTGAGCGCGATCGACCTGAAGGCGAAGAAGCATCTCAAGAACATCGCCACGGGCAACGGCGCCGAGGGAATCGCCGTCACCCCGGACGGCAAGCAGGTCTGGGTGGCCAACCGCGCCGCGGACACGGTGACGGTGATCGACACCGCGAGCCTCGAGGTCCTGGGCAGCCAACCTTCAGCCGCGTTCCCCATCCGCGCCGAGGCCACGCCGGACGGCAAGCACGTGCTGGTCTCGAACGCCAAATCAGGGGACCTGTCGGTCTTCTCCACGGCGGACCGGACGCTGGAGCGCCGCATCCCGCTGGAGCTCACGGCCAAGGAGACCGACGGACGGATGATGGGCGACTTCGGCAACAGCTCGGTGCCCATCGGGATCGAGATCGCGCCCGACGGCAAGCGCGCCTACGTGGCCCACGCCAACGCGGACCAGATCTCGATCGTCGACCTGGAATCCTGGAAGCGGGTCGGCTCCCTCACCGCCGGCAAGGAGCCGGACGGGATGGGGTATTCGAAGCTGGACGTGAAGAAATAGGGAGCGGCGGGGGCTATTCCTCAGCCCCCGCGTGCTTCCTGCCCCCCCGCCATCCGGGATCCCGCCGTGCAAAGACGTCCAGATCCGCCGGCACCTCGATGAGGGTGCGGGTCACATTGGCATCGCAGGTGTCGTTCTCACACTCGTAGGTGTAGACGTTCCAGTCGTCCCGACGGCTGTACCCAGAGAGAATCTGATACGTATTGCAATGTCCGCATTTGACGGATATGTTACGGATGTTGATTTCGTCGGCCATGCCGTTCCTCCTGAGGCGGCACGACGATGCCGCCTGCGCTTTTGCCATGATCCTACGTGAATCCTCGATGGTCCGCTCTTTGCAAAGATCCCCCGCGTGATGGAAGAGAGACGCCGATCCCTCCGCTGCTTCGCCTGGCTGGCCCCGTTGTTGGCCATTCTGGTGATGGTGGGGCCGCTGCCGGCGGACCAGGCGGCCAGCCCGCCGGTCCAGACGGAAGATCCCTCGGCCACGTTCACCGAAGAGGTCTCGGTCGGTTACGTGCTCGTGCCGGTCGTGGTCCGCTCGGGGGCGCGCTATATCAAAAACCTGGACAAGGGAGACTTCCGGCTCCTGGTCGACGAGCGTCAGGTTGCGATCGAGAGCTTCGAGTACCGCTCGGAGGCTCCGGCGAGCGTGATCGTGCTGCAGGACCTGTCGGGGAGCATGGAAGGGAAGAGCCTGGAGATGAGCCGCGAGGCGGTCCGGTTCTTCCTAGGGAAGGCCCTGCCGGGCGACGAGTTCGCTCTCGCGACGTTCGCGAGCGGCAGCACGCAGGTCGAAGTGCCGTTCACCTCCGAGCTTTCGGCGGTCCAGGAGTCCGTTCGACTGTGGAAGGGCTGGGGCACGACCGCTCTCCACGACGCGGTGACCACGGTGCCGGACCTCTCGACGTCGGGGAAGAACCCGAAGCGGTTCGCGATCCTGATCACCGATGGCGTGGACAACGCCAGCAAGATCGCTCCGGAGCGGGCGCGCGAGATCGTGCGCCAGGCGCAGGTGCCGGTCTACGTGCTCGGCATGGCCACCGGAGACCCTTTCGAGATCACCGAAGAGGGCAAGAAGATTTATCGTTACGCGGACGTGCTCAACCTGCTGGCGACGACGACCGGAGGCCGGTACTACTCGATCTCCGGCTCGGAGGAGCTGCAGGTGGCTCTCGCCGCGATTCTCGACGATCTACGGCACCAGTACGTGCTGGGCTTTGCGACCGGCGAGGGCCCTTCGCGCCAGCGGGACCTGAAGGTCCAGGTGGACGCGGGGGACCGGACCGTTCTCTTCCGCCGTGGGTACAAAGGACCGCCGCCTGCCTCACAGGCTCGCGGCGGTTGACATTGTGACCGGGGCCCGCCCCCCTTGCGGAGAGCGGGTCCATTTCTCTCCAGCGACAGGAGGACTGACATGCGCATGAAGCTGTTTTCAGTCGCTTTGGCCTTGTTCATGGCGTTTGCCTTGACCGGCTGCGCCACCAAGAAATACGTGAAGAAGGAGGCGGGTGCCGTCAACACCCGCGTTGACGAGGTCCAGGGCCAGGTCGAGGAGGCCCAGACGCGTCTGGACACCCACGACCAGCAGATCGGCACCGCCTCCCGGACCGCCCAGGAGGCGCTGCAGCGGGCCCAGGAAGCCGGCAAGCTGGCCGAGGGCAAGTTCCTCTATGAGACGGTGCTGACCGACGAGAAGGTGAAGTTCGGATTCGACACGTCCGATCTGTCGCCCGAGGCCAAGGCGGCGGTCGACCAGTTCGCACAGCAGATCGCGACCGAGAACAAGAACGTCTACGTCGAGATCCAGGGCCACACCGACAGCGTGGGCTCGGACACGTACAACGAGGAGCTGGGTCTCCTGCGAGCGGAGGCGGTGCGCCGCTACCTGAGCCAGGCACACAAGTTCCCGCTCCATCGCATCAACATCATCTCCTACGGCGAGAACGCTCCGATCGCGGACAACAGCTCGCGCGACGGCCGGTCGCAGAACCGCCGCGTGGCGCTGGTGGTGTTGCAGTAAGGAAAGGCAACACGGACAGGCACAGACGAACACGGACGAGCACAGACATCATGGACGATCACGAACAGTCCGTGCTTGTCCGTGTCGGTCCGTGTTCGTCCGTGTAGTGCTTCCTAGACCACTCCAGCCTCTTTAAGGACCTTGCGCAGGGTGGGGCCGTCCATGACGCCGGACTGCAGCAGCGCGACCTTCCCTTTTTTGTCGATCACCATCAGCGTCGGCAGAGCGTAGATGCCGAGGTTGCCCGAGACCGCGCTCTCCGAGTCGAGGAGCACCGGGTAGGGGAACGGCTTGTTCTTGACGAAGCTGCGGACGGTGGCCTCGTCCTCGCCGACGTTCGCGGCCAGGAACTGCACGCCCTTGCCCTCGAAGTCGCGGTGGATCGGCTCGAGGATCCGGGCCTGGATGTGGCAGGGACCGCACCAGGTCGCCCAGAAATCGACGACGATGACTTGGCCGGGAAAGTCCTGGGGACCCAGCTTGCGGCCGTCGAGGGTCTTGAGCCGGAACTCCGGCTTGGTACCGGCCGATCCCTTGCTCCCACCCACAGCATCCTTGCAACCGAAGAGCATCAGCGAGAAGAGAGCCGCAAACATCAGGACAGAGCGCCGGGAGCGCGCGGAACGGGACGTGTCGTTCATCATCATGGCCTCGCAAGCAGACGGCTACCCCGGAAATCGGGAATGGCCAGGGCAGGACTTCGAGCGATTGAACAAAGGAGGAAGGGGGCGGGATTCCCGGGGAGGGGGTGGGGCGGGGGGTGGATGCCCCCGCCCCCGTGAGGCCTAGCTGCATCCGCTGGTCGAACCGCAGTTCCCGCACTTGTAGCAGCTGCCGTTGCGCACCATGATCGAGCCGCACTCGTGGCAGCTCGGCGCGTCCTGCTGGTAGAGGTAGGTCGCCTTCGTCGCCATCAGCGTCTCCACCTTCACCGCCTGCGCCACCGGCTCGAGACGGCCGCCGCCCAGGAGCGGCACGGCTGGCATGTCGCTCGGCGGCTCGTCGCGCAGGATGACCCCTGCCGCCTGCTTGTCCTCGCGCGACAGGAACTTGGAGGCCAGCCAGCGAAAGATGTAGTCGGTGATCGACTTGGCGATCGGGATCTCCGGGTTCTTGGTGAAGCCCGAGGGCTCGAACCGCGTATGGCTGAACTTGTCGACCAGTGTCTGGAGCGGGACCCCGTACTGGAGCGCGATCGAGATCGAGGTGGCGAGCGAGTCCATCAGGCCGGAAATCGTCGATCCCTCCTTGGCCATCACCAGGAAGATCTCGCCCGGCTGCCCGTCCTCGTAGAGGCCGACCGTCAGATAGCCCTCGTGCTCGTTGATCGAGAACTTGTGGGTGATCGCCCGCCGCTCGTCCGGCAGCTTCTTGCGCATCGCGCGGCGCTCGAGGACCGGAACCTGGGGCTGCGCCGGCTGCTCTTCCTTCTTGGTGGCCAGCGGCTGGCTCCGCTTGCTGTTGTCGCGGTAGATCGCCACCGCCTTGAGCCCCATCTGCCAGCCCTCGATGTAGGCCTGCATGATGTCGTCCGGCGTCGAATCCTCGGGCATGTTGATCGTCTTGCTGATGGCCCCCGAGATGAACGGCTGCGCGGCGGCGAGCATCTTGAGATGCCCCATGTAGTGGATCGAGCGCGAGCCCTTGGTCGCCTTGAAGGCGCAGTCGAAGACCGGCAGGTGCTCTTCCTTCAGATAGGGAGCGCCCTCGATCGTGTCGTTCTCGTCGATGAACTCGACGATGGCCTGGATCTCCGCCTTGTCATAGCCCAGCCGCTTGAGGGCCTTGGGGACCGTGTTGTTCACGATCTTGATCATGCCGCCGCCGACCAGCTTCTTGTACTTGACGAGGGCGATGTCGGGCTCGACGCCGGTGGTGTCGCAATCCATCATGAAGGCGATCGTGCCGGTCGGGGCGAGCACGGAGATCTGGCTGTTGCGCAGGCCGTGCTCCTCGCCGAGCTGGACCACCTCGTCCCACGACTGCTTGGCGGCCTGCAGGAGCTCCAGCGGCACGTGGGCGGATTCGATCCGCTTGGTGGCCTCGCGGTGCTTGCGCATCACCCGCAGCATCGGGTCACGGTTCAGCTCGAACTCGGAGAACGGTCCCATGGCGCCGGCGATGCGCGCGGACTGGGCATACGAGGCGCCGGACATCAGAGCGGTGATCGCCGCCGCGTAGTCGCGTCCCGAGTCCCCGTCATAGGGGAGGCCGCGGGCCATCAGCAGGGCGCCGAGGTTGGCGTAGCCGATCCCCAGCGGGCGGAACTTGTGGGAGTTCTCGCCGATCCGCGGTGTCGGGTAGCTGGCGTTGCCCACGATGATCTCCATGGCCGAGATCACCACCTCGCAGGCGTGCCGGAAGCTCGCCACGTCGAAGTCGCGGTCGGCGTCATAGAACCGCATCAGGTTGAGCGAGGCCAGATTGCATGCCGTATCGTCGAGGAACATGTACTCGCTGCATGGATTGCTGGCGCGGATGCGGTCGGTCTTGGCGCAGGTGTGCCAGTCGTTGATCGTGGTGTCGTACTGCACGCCGGGATCGCCGCAGACCCAGGCGGCCTCGGAGATCATCTTCATCAGGGTGCGGGCCTTGTAGGTCCCCATCGGCTGGCCGCTGATGCGCCCCCGGGTCGTCCAGTCGCCGTCGTTCAGGACCGCCTTCATGAAGTCATCGCTCACCCGCACCGAGTGGTTGGCGTTCTGGTAGGCGATCGAGTCGTAGGCGCCGCCCGGGACGTTGAAGCTCCCGTTGAACCCCGCGTCGATCAGCGCCCACGCCTTGCGCTCCTCCGTCTCCTTGCACTTGATGAAGTCTTCGATGTCCGGATGATCGATGTCGAGCATGACCATCTTGGCGGCCCGGCGGGTCTTGCCGCCGCTCTTGATGACACCGGCGAAGGCGTCGAACCCCTTCATGAAGGAGACCGGGCCGGAGGCCGTTCCGCCGCCCGCCAGCGGCTCCCGCGAGGAGCGCAGCTTGGAGAGGTTGCTGCCGGTGCCCGAGCCGTACTTGAAGAGCATCCCCTCGGTCTTGGCCAGGCTGAGAATCGAATCCATGGTGTCTTCGACCGAGTTGATGAAGCAGGCGGAGCACTGGGGCTTCTCCTCGATCCCCACGTTGAACCAGACCGGCGAGTTGAAGCATGCGTGCTGGTAGAGGAGGATGTGCTTGAGCTCGGAGTGGAAGACCCCGGCGTCCGCGTCGCTCGCGAAGTAGCCCCCCTCGCGGCCCCACCCGGTGATGGTGTCGACCACGCGGCCGATCAGCTGGCGCACGCTGTGCTCCCGCCCGTGCTCGCCGATGTGGCCGCGGAAGTACTTGCTCACCACCACGTTGGTCGCCGTCTGCGACCAGGACTTGGGGAACTCGACGCCTCGCTGCTCGAAGATCTTCTCGCCGCGCTCGTTGGTGATCACGGCGTCGCGTAGCTCCCATTCCACGGTGTCGTAGGGGTCCACTCCCTCGGTCGTGTAGTACCTCTCGAAGTGGAGCCCGCGCGCAGGGCGGGTCTCGGGACGGGTCTCTTTCGCCTTCGCACGCTGCGCCTTCACCGCGGATTGGGTCACCATCGTCCTCCTCCTTCGTCCGGTTGCGGTAGGTTCCTTGGGGCTCATGCCGCCGGGAGACAACCCCTTGAAGCTACACCCAGGGGAAGGCCGGAATCAAGCCCTCACCCACAACATCTTGTGGGTCACTTTCAGCCCCGCCCCCACTGGTTGTCTTGAGTTTGTCTTGAGATTGCCTGGGGCCGGGCGGAACTGGAAAGATTCTTTACAACGTCCCGGGAGCGTTGGGGAGTAGCTTTTACAGCGGACCTGGTCGGGGACTCCTGCCTGCCTTTTCTGGCACGCTGTATGCTAATCTCCGCCGCGGTCCCCCCTGGACCGCCTTCGTCTTCCACCTGAAGCGCGACTTCAACCGAATTTCGAGTGAGGGCAGCCATGAAGAGGATTGTCCATGTTGTGGGCACGGGCACGATCGGGGAGCCGCTGCTCGGCCTGTTCACGGACTTTCGAGACCGGATGGGGATCGACGAGGTCACCTTCCACAAGCGTACACCGCTGGCGTCCGACCGGGCCCGGCTGCGCCACCTGCTCGACCGTGGCGCCAAGCTCGCCGTGGACGAGGACGTGCGCGGCGAGTTCGAAAAGATGGGGCACGAGGTGAGCTATGACGGTCAGGAGGCCCTGGAACGGGCCACCGTGGTCGTCGACTGCACCCCCGCGGGCAACGAGAACAAGGAGAAGTTCTACGAGGGGCTCGCCGGACCCAAGGGGTTCCTCGCCCAGGGCAGCGAGTTCGGCTTCGGCAAGCCGTACGCCCGCGGCGTCAACGACGAGACCCTGGTGCCTGGCGAGGACCGCTTCGTCCAGATCGTCAGCTGCAACACGCACAACATCACGACCCTGATCAAGACCCTCTGCAACGATGGGGATGGCAAGGAGTACTGCCTGCACAAGGGGACCTTCGTCTGCATGCGGCGGGCGAACGACATCTCCCAGGCGGACAGCTTCGTGCCGGCGCCCAACGTGGGCAAGCACGACGACCCGGATTTCGGCACCCACCACGCCCGCGACGCGCATCACCTTTTCGAGACCCTGCACAAGGACCTCAATCTCTTCTCGAGCGCGGTCAAGCTCAACACCCAGTACATGCACTCGATCTGGTTCAACCTGGAGCTGAACCGGGACACCACGCTGGAGGAGGTGCGGCAGCGGCTGCGGGCGAACCCGCTGGTCGCGTTGACCGACAAGCGGTATGCCAACCTGATCTTCAGCTTCGGCCGCGACCATGGCTACTACGGCCGCATCCTGTCGCAGACGGTGCTGGTGAACCCGACGCTCGCGGTGCGCCGCAAGCGGGAGGTCTACGGCTTCTGTTTCACGCCGCAGGACGGCAACTCGCTGCTGTCCTCGGTGGCCGCGGCGCTCTGGCTGATCGAGCCGGATTGGGAGAGCGTGGCGACCCGGCTCAGCCCGCTCAAGCGCTGGCTGTACCGGGAGATCTGAGAGGAGCCCGGGGGCAAGGACGTCAAGGACACCAAGGACATCAAGGACTGCAAGCCCCGGTGCGGTCTGGTGTCCTTGGACTTCGGCGTCCTTTTGGTCCTTTGATTTCCTATGCGACCTGTCGAGCTGCGTTTCGGAGATCTTCGCCTCGAAGGTTGGTCGCGGGCTGGCGACGAGACCTGGGTGCGGGTCTATCCGCCCGGCCTCGCCTTCGATGCCGGCCGCGGGGCTCTCCAGCTCGGTGGGGCGCAGGATGTTTTTTTGACCCACGGCCACCTAGATCACGCGCTGGGGCTCCCCTATGTGCTGTCCCAGCGCTCGCTCCACCGGCTCGTGCACACGCGCGTCTTCTGCCCGGCCGAGATCGCCGAGCCTCTGGATGCCCTGATTGTCGCGGCGCAGCGGCTGGAGAACGCGCGGTACAGCTATGACCTGGTGCCTCTGGCGCCGGGAAACCGGGTGCCGGTCGGACGCGACCTGGTGATCGAGGCGTTCCCCACGGATCACGTGGTTCCGAGCCTCGGCTACCACCTGTGGAAGCTCCGCCGGAGGCTGGCGCCGGAGCACGCGGGACGGCCGCCCGCCGAGCTGATCGCTCTGCGCGCGCAAGGCGTGGAGACCGCCGAGGTAGTCGAGGATCTCTGGCTCTCCTATTGCGGCGACACCGGCCCTGGGGTCTTCGCCGCGGAGCCGCGGGTCTTCGAGAGCAAGGTGCTGGTCCTGGAGTGCACGTTCCTCGGCGAGAAGCACCGGGACAAAGGGGCTCGGTTCAAGCACCTGCACCTGGAGGACATCGCGGAGCGGGAGTCGAGCTTTCACAATCAGGCGTTGGTCTTGCAGCACCTGTCCCGCCGGTACAAAGTCGCGGATCTCCGCGAGGAGATCGACCGGCGCATGCCGGAGCTCGCCGCGCGGGTTCACCTGCTGGTCGAAGAGGAGGCGGAGCGTTGAGAGGAGACGGGAATCGCGGCCGCGGCGGCAAGCCATCCGGGGGTGCCGGACGTGCAGGGCGTGCGGGTGGTGGTGGACGGAGCGGAGGTCCGAAGCGGACCGGAGGACCGAAGCGCGCGGAAGGATTCAAGCGCGCCGGCGCTCCCAAGAGAGCTGCTGGTGGGCCCAAGAGCGATGAGGTACCCCGCGCTGAAGGAGCCAGGGGAGCTGAAGCACCGAAGCGAGCCGGAGCACCCAAGAGAGCCGGAGGACCCAAGGGCGCCGGAGGTCCCAAAAGAGCTGGCGGGCCGGGGCGCGACGATCGGCCGAGGTGGCCTGCGGCCCCTCACCCCCTGGCCCCCTCTCCCATCGCCCCCCCTTCCACCGGGAGAGGGGGAAGAAAGACCGGGCCAGGTGGGAGCGGTCAAGGTGGGATGGCTCCGCGGCGGCGGGAGGGCGGCGGGCCTCGTACGACCGAGCGGGAGCGGCCGGCCGAAGGTTCACAGGCTCCCTCTCGGAAGTGGTGGGAGATGCCCGTCATCGCCGAACCCGACCGACCCGACCGATCCGACAGATCCGACCGATCGGTCCGATCTGAAAAACCGCGGCCGCCGGCCCGAACCGCTCGGCCGCAGCGGGAGGCCCGCCGCCCTGGTCCGCCGGGGCGGGTGGAGCGCGACAGGCCGCCCGTGGAGCCGCGAGACCGCAGGCCCCGCGAACGAGCGCCCCGGGAGCGGGAGGAGCGGCTCCTCGCGCCCACGCCGGCGCTGGAGCCCGCGGCACCGCCTCCGGGTGCGCGCCTGGCGGATGTTGACGAAGCCGTAGTGAGAATCGAAAAACTGGTGGCCGGCGGCGACGGGCTGGGGCGTGTCGAGGGCGTTCCCCTGTTCGTGGTGCGCTCGGCGCCCGGCGATCTGCTGCGGGTGCGCCTGATCGAGCGTCACACCGACTACGGCCGGGCCGAGATCATCGAAATTCTGGAGCCCGGGCCAGGCCGGCGGCCCGATCCGATCCCGGAGCTCAGCCGTGCCGGCACCTGCGACCTCCAGCATCTGGACGACGAGCTACAGACCCGCCTGAAGGCTCAGGCGGTCCGCGAGACCCTGGAGCGGCTCGGGGGCGTTCGGTTTCCCAAGGACATCGAGATCGTCGCGGGAGAGCCCTGGCACTACCGGCTTCGCACCCAGGTCCATACCGAGATCGACCCGGTGACCGGCGGCGTCCGGGTCGGCTACTACGCGCGCGGCACCCATGACGTCCTCACGGTCTCGCGCTGCCCGATCCTGGTCCCCGAGCTCGAGGCTCTTCTGCAGGATCTGCCGGGCTTGTTGGGAGACAAACCACCGAAGCGCCTCGATCTCGCCGCGGGGGAGCCCGGCGGCGGAGTCTCGGTGGCGCCGGTCGTCCCCGGTCTACCCTCCGGCGAGGTGACGCTGACCGTGGGAGACATCACCTACGGTTACGATGCCCGCACGTTCTTCCAGGGCCATCGCGGGCTCCTGCCGCGGCTGGTCGAGGCGGTCGTCGGATCCTGGGAGGGAGAGGTGGCGTACGACCTCTACGCGGGGGTCGGTCTCTTCACCCTTCCTCTGGCCCGCCGCTACGGTCGGGTCGTCGCCGTGGAGGCCGACACGAACGCCTCCCGGTATGCCCGCAACAACGCGCGGCGCAATCGGATGCCGAACGTGGAGGTGGTGGCCAAGGCCGTGGAGAGCTGGCTTCCGGCTCTTCCGCCAGGCGTCGACCGCGTAGTTGTCGACCCGCCTCGCGCGGGCCTGGTGCACAAGGTCCGCCAGGCGCTGCTGGAAAGCCTGCCGAAGCGGCTAACCTACGTCTCCTGCCATCCAGCCGCCCTGGCGCGGGATCTCCGCGTCCTGACCCAGGCCTACGACCTCGAGAAGATCACCCTGTTCGACCTGTTCCCCCAGACGGGGCACATGGAAACGGTCGTCCAGATGAAGCTGCGGGCCTGAGCCCCGCCCCCTCCTGCGCTTTCGCCGGGACGCTTCGTCCCGGAAGTCTGCTTTCAAAACGCCGCCGTGCCGGCGAATGCGCGACTCTTTTGGCAAAACAGGGCACACTAGGAGTGTCAGGAAAAGAAATATCCGCGGCCGTCCTCGGCCAATTCCGGTCCGTCGGGGCTGCGGAGCAGGAGGGTCTATGTTCCGGAGAGGAGGAAGAGGGTTGCTGGCGGCGCTCGCCGTCGCGGCGGCGCTGGCCGTCCCGGCGGCTCCAGCCCAGGCGGCGGGTCTGGAGGCGCCCGGAGAGCTGGTTCGTGCCTGGGATGGGATGTGGCAGTGGCTGGCAGCGTTGGTCGGAGCATCGGGCTCCGAGCAAGCCTCGTCAACCAACTCGGACCATGGGTCTTACATCGACCCCGATGGTTAGATTGGTGCGTTCCGGGGGTGGCCTGCCCGCCCCCGGTTTTCTTCGAGGAACGCCTTCTCGCAAATTGTGCCACAATAGATGTTGCTCGGAAGTGATTTGATTTGAAGGAGGGATAGGGGTGAGGCACCTGACCGATGAGGAGGTCGACCGCTTTATTGCGGGCCGACTGGAGCCGGAGGCGTGCCGTCGCGTCGTCCGGCATATCCTGACGGGTTGTCCGGACTGCCAGACCCGGCTCGGGGGACACGTCGAGCTGGGGAGCTTGGTAGGGGACGACCCGGACCCGGAGCTGTTCGACTCCGCTATCTACGATGAGGTCATCGACCGGGCCATGACAATGGTCCGGAACGAGATTCCTCGCTGGGACGAGGAAAAGAAGCAACTCGGGCGGGTTCTCGAAGCGGCTCATGCCAGTCCGCAGGGCATCCTTGGGTTGCTCGAAGAGGAGGCGGACGACCTTTCTGGATGGCCCTTCGTCGAAGGGCTTCTTGCGGAAAGTCAGGAGGCCCGGTTCCGCGAGCCCGAGCGCATGCGTCTTCTCGCTTTCGCCGCGACCGTCTCGGCCGCCAACCTCGACCGGGAGAGTTATCTGCCGGGAATGATCGCGGATCTTTGCGCCCGGGCCTGGGCAGAGCTCGCCAACGCCTATCGGCTCGACCACGACTTCCAAGCCGCTGAGGACGCCCTCCGCCGAGCCGAGACCTATCTGGAGGAAGGGACAGGAGATTCCATGATCGTGGCGCGCCTCCTCGATCTGGAGGCTTCGCTCCGGAGCAGCCAGAGACGTCTTCCGGAGTCGCTGGAGCTACTCGATTCGGTCTACCGGATCTATCTGCAGACCGGAGAAACACACCTGGCCAGCCGGGCCCTGATCAAGAAGGGGATCAACACCGCGTTCGACGATCGGCCGCAAGAAGCGCTGGAGCTCCTGCGCGATGGATTGGCTCTCATCGACCCCGACCGGGACAGGCAGCTCGCCGCGATCGGACGGTATGCACTCATTCACGCCCTCGTCGACTGCGGTGAGCTCCGGCAGGCAGGGAAAGAGCTTCTGGAGAGCGGCTTGCGAGAGGCCTTCGCGGAGGACCCCTTGAACCTGGCGAAGTTGCGGTGGCTCGAAGGGAAGATCCACGCTGGGCTGGGAAAGCTCTGGCGGGCCGAACAGGTCCTGCACGAGGTGCGTACCGGCCTCCGCGAGCGCGGCCAGGAGTACGATGCCGCTCTCGTGGGGCTCGATCTGGCGGCCGTCTGGCTCCAGCAGGGCAACAACGCTGCGGTACGCGAGCTGGCCGAAGAGATCTTGCAGACGTTCGCGGCGCTGGGCGTTCAGCGGGAGGGGCTCAAGGCCGTGCGCTACCTCCGCGAGGCCTGCCGGCGGGAGATGGCTACGCCCGCGCTCGTGCAGCGGGTGTCCGGTTTCCTCCGGCGCCTCGAATGGCAGCCGCAGCTCCGGTTCGCGCCCTGATCTGCTGATCACACTCTGGGGCGCAACAAGCGCAGGAGGGACTTCCGGACCCGCTCGTCGAAGGCGGCGTCCGGGGAGTCCGGCACGTCCGGCGGGCTCGCCGTTTCCGGCGTGGGACTGCCGAGGGCGCGGGCGTTCTCGATCAGCTCGCTCGAACGTCCGCGGAACGGATAGACCCACCGGAAGAAGTCGCCGGGGTCGACGCCGAGCGCCGCCAGGATCATCAGGACGTGGCTCATCTGGAGCCGTCCTGTCCCGCCGAGGATCCTGCCCAGGCCACCGCTGCCCAGCTCCAGCTCCAGCTCCAGGGACCGGCGCGACCGTCCGGAGACGCGGACCAACAGGGAGAGGAGCTCGGCGAGACGAGCCGCTTCCCGCTCGTGGAAGTCTTCCATGCGCGCCATTCTAGCTGGATCAGTTGGATCGGACTGGCGCGCACCCCGCCCGTCTGCGAAGATGTCCGCAGCAGATCCGGAGTTTCCAATGCCTCGACGTTATCAGGCTGACAGCGAGCCAGGGCCCTTCTTTCTTCGTCCCGCTACGGCGTTGCGCGCGGCGCTACGCCATGGCTATTCCAGGAATGATCTGCGCGCCGACCTGCTGGCCGGCATTGTCGTAGGAGTTGTCGCTCTCCCGCTCTCGATGGCCCTTGCCGTGGCCTCGGGAGTGGCGCCGCAGCATGGTCTGTACACGGCCATCGTCGCCGGCGCGGTGATCGCGGCGCTGGGCGGCTCAATGGTGCAGGTCTCCGGGCCGACCGCGGCCTTCGTGGTCCTCCTCGCCCCGATCTCCGCCAAGTTTGGCCTCGGCGGCCTGGTGGTCGCCTCCTTCATGGCCGGGATCATCCTGATGCTCATGGGCATCATCCGTCTGGGCGGGCTGATCCAGTTCGTGCCGTATCCGGTCACGACCGGGTTCACCACGGGAATCGCGGTGGTCATCGCCACCCTCCAGCTCAAGGACTTCCTCGGGCTGACCGTCGCGCGGATGCCCGAGCTCTATCTCGAACGCGTGGCCGCTCTGGCCCGGGCGCTGCCGACGATGCAGTGGGACGATCTGGCCATCGGGGTCTTCACGCTGGCGACTCTGCTGCTGTGGCCGCGGATCACCCGCAAGATCCCGGCACCGCTGATCGCCCTCACGATTGCCGCGGGAGTCGCAGCCCTGCTGACCCAATGGATGCCGGGTTTCGAGGTGGCCACCATCCGCAGCCGTTTCCATTACGAGATCGGCGGTCGGATCTTGAGCGGCATACCGCAGCTCCCGCCGCTGCCGGGCCTCCCCTGGAACCTGCCCGGACCGGACGGCCACCCGCTCGGCCTCTCGCTCGAGCTGCTGCGCGATCTGGCGCCGTCGGCCTTCGCCATCGCCATGCTGGGAGCGATCGAGTCGCTGCTCTCGGCCGTGGTGGCGGATGGCATGACGGGCGGATCGCACGATCCGGACGCCGAGCTGATGGCGCAGGGGACCGGCAACCTCATCGCCCCATTCTTCGGCGGCATCGCGGCCACCGGCGCGCTCGCCCGGACGGCGACGAACATCCGCTCCGGGGCTCGTTCTCCTTTCGCCGCCATCTTCCATGCGCTGTTCGTCCTGCTCGCGGTGCTGGTGCTGGCGCCGGTCCTGGGCTATCTCCCGATGGCGTCGCTTGCGGCTCTGCTCCTCGTCGTGGCGTGGAACATGAGCGAGATCAAGCACTTCGTCCATGCGCTGCGGGTGGCGCCGAAGAGCGACGTGCTGGTGCTGCTGACCTGCTTCTTCCTGACGGTGATCTTCGACATGGTGGTGTCGGTGACTGTGGGGGTGATGCTGGCGGCACTCCTCTTCATGCGGCGGATGGCCGAGGTTTCGGGGGTGCGGCTGGTCGACCAGCACCCGCTGCTCACCGGCCTGCCGAAGGGCGTGCTGGTCTACGAGGTGGCCGGGCCTCTCTTCTTCGGGGCCGCCCAGAAGGCGATGAGCGCGCTCCATCGGGTCCCCACCGGGATCAAGGTGGTGCTCCTCGACCTCTCCTCGGTGCCGGCGATGGATGCCACCGGCCTGGTGAGCCTGGAAGCGGCGGTGGAGCGATTGCAGGCCCTGGGAGTTTTCGTGGTGCTGGCGGGAATCCAGGCGCAACCTCTGGAGGTGCTTGCCAAATCGGGGATCCACCGCCGGGAGGACCGGATCGCGGTGTTCCAGTCCATGGAGCAGGCGGTGGCCGCGGCACAGGAGAGGGTGGAATAGGCCCGGTTTCGTCCCGCCCTGGTGTCGTGTCTAAACAGACACCATGGACACGACACGAGCAGCGACCGTGACCCACTGGTGGGGAGGCGAGTTGCAGGACCCATCCGATGGAGAAGAAGGACGGCTCCTCGCCGCCCTCGCGGCAGGTGATCGCGAGGCGGCCGAGCGCCTGGTCGAACGGACGTACCGCGGAGTGTTCGCTCTGTTGCGGCGGCTCTGCGGAGATTCCGACTTGGCCGCCGACCTGACCCAGGAGACCTACCGCAAGGCCTGGGACGCCCTGTCCGGGTTCGACAGCCGGGCGAAGTTTTCGACCTGGCTCTGCCGCATCGCCTACAACACCTTTCTCAATCACCTGCGGCGCCCCCGCCGCATGGTCCCCCTCGAAGACAAGATCGAGATGACGGTGGCCGATCCCGCGCCCGCGGCCGATGAAACGTTCGGCCAGATCGTCGCGGGCGACCGCCTGCGGCGCGCGGTGCTGGCCCTGCCGGACGAGCTGCGCTTCCTCGTGACGGCTCTCTTCTGGGGCGATCTCCCGGTCCGGGAGATCGCCCAGCAGGAAGGGGTCACCACCGTCGCCATCCGCAAACGACTCAAGAAAGCGCTCCAGATCCTGGCGCGTACCCTCGAGGAGGAGGTCCGATGAGCACCTGGACCGAACGCAAGATCGCCCATGATCTCTCGGAGCGGGAGTCGATCGAGCCGCCCGAGGGACTGCTCGATAAAATCAAGAGCGAGATTCCTCCGGATCTGGGCTCGCGGCTGCCGGCCGCGGCCCTGCGCGAAGCCCAGCCCGGTCAAGTTGTGGCCATGCCGCGCCGCCAGCGCTGGCTCCTCGCTGCGTCTCTGATCCTGATGGTGGGCGCCGGCCTGTTCGCCACCGTCGTGATGCGCCAGACGGTGTCAATGGAAGAGACGGCCGAGGAAACCGCGCCTGCTCCGCCTCGCGATGCCGCGGCTGCGGCACCTCAGCGGGCGGAGCTTCCGGCCGGCGCATCCGAGGCGGAGCCTGTGGAAGCCGAGCCCGCTCCGGCGGCGCAACCTTCCGCGGCCCCGGAGAAGAAGCAGAGCCTGAGAGATATTGGCTATGTTGGCGCCGAAGCTCCGAAGGAGGAGCCCGCCCCTTTGGTCTCTGAAGACCTTCCGATCGTCCAGGAGAGCCGGCGGGACTCGGCCGATCAGAGAATGATGAAGCCCCAGGCAGTGGTTCTGCCGGAAACCACTCCTCCTCCTCCTCCGCCGCCTCCCGCCGCGCCGGAGCCCGAGCCCGAAGGGGGTGTCGAAAGCGGGGCCGCAGGAGGAGTGGCCGGCGGTGTTGTTGGTGGTGTTGTGGGCGGCACCCCGGGGGGAGTCGTCAAGAGTGCGGGCAGCACGAAGGAGCTGGCCCGGCGCGCCGGTGCGAACGAGACGGATGGACCGCCTCGCGACATGACGTTCCAGTTGGCAGGCTCCCATCCATTCATGGAGACAGGCAGAGACCGGCTGTCCACCTTTGGGCTGGACGTCGACACGGCCTCCTACACCGTGGCGCGCCGTTATCTGCGCGAGGGGCATCTGCCGCCGCGGGAGGCGATCCGGGTGGAGGAGTTCCTGAACTACTTCTCCTACGGCGATCTGCCGCCGGCGCGAGGGGACTTCGCTCTGCGCGCCGAGGGGGCCGCGTCGATCTTCACCCAGGAGCCGCGCACCTACCTCCTTCGCTTCAACCTGCGGGCGCGGGAGGTCAAGGCGGAGCACCGCAAGCCGGCGGTCCTGACCTTCGTAGTGGACATCTCCGGGTCGATGGACCAGGGGAATCGCCTCGGCCTGGTCAAGCAATCCCTCGACCTGCTGCTCGGCCAGCTCCGCAAGGATGACAAGGTCGGGCTGGTGGTCTACGGCGCCGAGGCCCGTGTCCTCCTGGAGCCGACGAGCGACCGGGAGCTGATCCGGTCGGCCATCGAGCGGCTCGTCCCCGACGGTGCCACCAATGCCGAGGCCGGTATCGCCCTAGGCTATGACGTGGCGGGCCGGAGCTTCCGGCCGGGCGCGATCAACCGGATTCTCCTCTGCTCGGACGGCGTGGCCAACGTGGGCGCCACCGGGCCGGAGCCGATCCTGGAGCGCATCCGGCGCGAGTCCAAGCGAGGCATCGAGCTGACCACCCTGGGCTTCGGCTTGGGGAACTACAACGACGTGCTTATGGAGCGGCTCGCGGACCAGGGGAACGGCCGCTATGCCTACCTGGACGATCTCGACGAGGCGCGGCGGGTGCTGGTGGAGGAGCTGACCGGTACGCTCCAGACCATCGCCGAGGATGCCAAGGTGCAGGTGGAGTTTTCCCCCGCGGCGGTGGCCCGCTGGCGCCTGATCGGCTACGAGAACCGGGATATCCCGGACGAGAAGTTCCGTGACAACACGGTCGACGCCGGAGAGATCGGCGCCGGCCACAGCGTGACCGCGCTCTACGAGGTGCAGCTCACCCCGCAGGCTGCCGGCAAGATCGCCAGCCTGCACCTGCGGTACCGGGTGCCGGTCACCGGCGAGTTGCGGGAGACCGTCCGCGACCTGCGGGCCTCCGAGCTGGTGGCCGACTGGAAGAACGCCTCGACCGGCTTCCGGCTCGCCTCGCTGGTGACGGAATTCGCCGAGACCCTGCGCGGCTCGTCGCATGCCGAGGACCACCGCAAGATCCTGCGCCGCGCCGAGAGGGTGGTCGCGGAGATGGCGGGCAAGCCTCGTGGCGCCGACGTCGCCGAATTCGCCCGGCTGGTCGCGGACGCGGCACGGATCAAGGAGGCGGCGGAGAAGTAGACCTCACCCCTTCCGTGTCGTTGTGCACCCCTCTCCCGCTCGCGGGAGAGGGGCCGGGGGTGAGGGTTTCCAGCTCTTCGACCCGGCTCCGCAGTACCTCCGCCTCCCGCTCGAGCTGCTGAACCCGCTGCGCCAGGTCTCCCGCCTCGGCCGCCTGGTGATCGCGAATCTTCTGGATCGCCTGAGCCGCCCGCAGGCGCAGGCCGTTGTCGACCTCGTTGTGCGCGGCCCGCTCCAGGGCCGGGATCGCGGCCGGGTCGCCCAATGTGGCCAGAGCCTCGAATACGCCAGCGCGCAACAGGTAGATGGGGTCGTCCAGATATCCCTCCAGGACTTTCCGGACGTCCTCGGCCCGCGATGGGTTCTGGCTCCCCCAGCGGGCGAGGGCCAGCAGCGCATCCTCTCTGCTGTTGGCCGGCGCACCCCAGCGGGCGAAGCGGACGGCCTGATCCCAAGTTTCGCGGGCGTCGAGCTCCGCCAGGGCCGCAAGCGCCCCCTCCTGGACCACGTCGCGATGGCTCAGCCGGCCGAGCGCGGCGAGCAGAGCGGGCACGATCTGGCTGCGCTGCTCGGGGAATTTACCGAGAGACTTGGCGGCCGCGGTCCGGGCCGCGTCGCTCTCCTCTCTTTCCAGAGAGCGCTTCAGGACCGCGACCATGTCCGGATGGCCCGGGAACTTCCCCAGGGCTTCGAGAGCCTTGGCTCGCACCTGGCTGTGCTTGTCCTCCAGACCGGGCCGCAGGGCCTCTAATGCGGCCTTGGTTCCGACAGCGCCAAGGGCCTCGGCGGCCACCTCGCGGGCGCCGTAGTGAGGCTCCTGGCGCAAAGCCCGGCCGAGCGCCGCCTCCGCCTCGCCGCCGGACATTCCGCCTCCGGCTTGGCCGAGGGCGCGCAGGGCCTCCAGCTTGGCGGCGAGGTGGTCCGCGGCCTCGAGCTGGATGATCCATTCAGCGATGGGCTTGTTGAAGGCGACTGTCTTGAGCATCCAGCCGTGCGGGTCGAAGACGACCGTCCGCGGCTGCGTCTCGCTGGGAATCGCGAGATCCTGCGAGATGCGTGGATCGAGCTGGACGCGCCGGATCTCGGTCCCTGCCTTGCCGACCAGGGCGATCTCCACCGGGAAGGAGAAAAGGCCGGTCTCCTCCGTGATCTTCTGCGTCTGCTCGACGTGCAGCCGGACCAGCCGCTCCTCCGGCCGCCACTCCCAGCGGATCTCCAGCTCCGGATGACCGGCGCCGAAGACGTACTGGTCGAAAAGAGGGCCGAGCGAGACGCCCGAGACCTGCTCCATGACCTCCTGGAAGTCCGCCGTGGTGACCGTCCGCTCGGCGAACCGCTCGACGTATGCGCGGAGCCCCCGCCACCAGGTCTCCTCGCCCACGAGGCCGCGGATCATGTGGAGGACGATCGCCCCCTTGTTGTAGCTGTGGGCGTCGAACAGCCGGATCGGAGCCGGGTACCGGACGGTGACGAGCGGACGGCGGTATTTGTCTTTGGTCTCGGTGAGATGGTCCTGGACCAGGTCGTCCATCTCCCAGGCGAGCTCGTCGGGCCCGTGGGCGTGCTCCTTCCAGAGCGCGGTCATGTAATCGGCGAAACCTTCGTTGAGCCAGACGTGGTCCCAGCTCCGGCAGGTGATGAGGTCGCCGAACCATTGATGGGCCAGCTCGTGAGAGACCAGGCCCTCGCTGGAGAAGTCGGTGTCGTGGCGGGCTGGATGGAGGGTCCGCTCGGTCTGGGTGGTGGCGGTGATGTTCTCCATTCCGCCCCACATGTAGTCGTAGATGGTGGTCTGGGCGTACTTGGCGAAGGGATAAAGCCTGCCGGTGGCGGTGGAGAAGAACTCCATCATTTCCGGAGTGCGGCCGAAGGAGACCCGGGCCTCCTCCTCACGCCCTGGCGGCACGTAGTACTCGATTGGGATGCCCTTCCATTGATCGGCCACGCGCGCGAACTCGCTGACGACCACCGAGACGAGATAGGTGGTGTGCGGCTGCTCCATGACCCAGTGGAAGGTCTTCCGTCCGTCCGTCCGGTCGATCACCTCGGCGAGCCGGCCGTTGCTCACGGCCGTGAAAGGGCGGGCCACGGTGGCCAGCATCTCGGTCGTGGCGCGGTCGTTGGGGTAATCCCACGCCGGGAACCAGTTGCGGTTGAGATCGGGCTCCCCCTGGGACCAGATCTGCCGGGGCTTCTTCGGATAGGCAGCGTCGGGTCCCACGAACCAGAGACCTGCGCGGGGCCGTGCCGAATAGTCGATCGCCAGCTTCAGCTCCTCCCCGGGCCCGCGCGGCCGGTCCAGGCGGACCGTCAGAGTCTGGGCCGCCGGATCGAGAGAGAACGGCAGCTCCGTGCCCGTGCCGGTCGCGCCGCCTGTGCCCGCCTCCAGCCGCACGCGGGCCACGTCCAGGTCCACCGCGTGGAAGACGAGGCTTGCGGTCCCCGGGCGGAGCGGGACGAGGGTGTGCGTGGCGGTGCCGGAGACGGTCCGCTTCTCCCAGTCGAATTCTAGGTCGAGCCGCAGGTGGAGCAGGTCGTAGGAGCGCTCCGGCATGTACCGGGCCGGAGTGTCGGGCGCGGTGAAGCGCTCATCGGCGCGCCCGGTTCCTCCCACGCCGGCGAGAAGGAGAGCGAGGGTGGCGAGCGCCCGGATCGGGCGGGTCCAGTGGCGTCGGGGCATCGGTCCGTCCTTTCTGAGTCTGGCTGGCGCGGCTCATCTTACAGAAGCAGGCTAGAATCCGCGCATGTCCAGCCAACCCAGCGAGGCCCGCTTCCGCATCGTCCTCGAAAAAGAGGATTTCAAGTTCTCCGCCGCCCACTTCACCCTGTTTCCCGACGGCGGAGCGGAGCTCCTCCATGGTCACAACTACCGCGTCCGGGCCGAGCTCGCCGGGAGCGATCTGGACGAGGAGGGGTTGCTGGTCGACATCGAGGGTTTCAAGAAAGCTCTCCGCGAGCGTTGCGCGCACCTGGACAGCCGGACGCTGCTGCCGGCGGCCAGCAACCGGGTGCAGTGGAGCCGCGACGGCGACGCCCTCGAGGTCGCCTGTGGAGAGCGGCGGTACCGGTTCCCGGCGGACGACGTGCTCCTGCTGCCGCTGGTCAATACCTCGATGGAGCTGATCGCCCGGATGCTCTGGGATGATCTCGCCCCTGTGCTGAAGGGCTCGCGCGTCCAGGATCTGGCGGTGTCGGTGGAGGAGTCCTCGGGCCAGCGGTGCTGGTACGAGCGGGGGCTCGTCTGGGCCTGGGGCCGCAGGTGAGACTCGCCTCTACACCTTGATCTCACGCCCTTTCCAGCTCATCAGCCGGCCACGCCGCTTGTCGCGCACCCCGAGGGCGAGCACGGCAGCCAGGAGGAGGGCGTCGCAGGGGTAGAGGAAGCTCCACGCCGGAGCATGGCCGCTGCCGGAGCGCAGCAGGGCCGAGGCGGCCACCCCGGCCCCCCAGAGCAAGGCAGCGGCCATCCAATGACCAGTGAACAGCTCAGCCGTGAGGACGAGCGGAGGGACCAGAAGCGTCGCCAGAGCCACCGCCACGGTCCCCAGCCGGTCCCCGAACAGTCCGCCCAGATTGCGGCGCCAGCCGAGGACGGCTTCGCGGAAGCCCTGATACATGCGCACCCGCAGGAGGTCCGGCGCGCGGAAGAAGGCGGTGCGTCGCCCGGACTCGCGTAGGCGCCGGACGATCGCCACGTCGTCGAGGGTCTCGTTGCGCACCGTGGGAAATCCGCCGGCTTGCTCCCAGACCGCCCGCCGCAGCAGGATGAGCTGGCCGTTGGCCACCGGCGGACCCGAGCCGGCCGCCGCCGCCGCCCAACTCCCCAGGAGATGATCCAGGAAAGCGAAAACGGCAGGGATCAGCAGATTCTCGCCGGCGCCCCGCGCCTCCTGCCAGCCGGCGAGAGAGACCGCATCGAGGTTACCCTGCTCGGCCGCGGCCCGCGCCCGCGCCAGAGCTTCGGGGTGATGTCGCGTGTCGGCGTCGGTGAGCAGCAGCCAGGGAGAGTCGACGGTCCGGCTCCCGACCCAGAGCGCATGCACCTTCCCTCTCCATCCTTCGGCGAGAGGGCCGGCCTCGCTCAGCGTCAGGCGGGGCTCACCCTCCGCCCGGCGGGACACCAGCGCGGCGGTGGCGTCCGTGGAGCCGTCGTCGATCACGCGGACGAGAGGCTGGGCCGTCTGCGCCAGCAGGGTCTCTACACAAAGAGTCGCGTTATGTTCTTCGTTACGTACAGGGAGCAGAATTGTCACGTCGCCGAGGAGGGGGAGGGGGGGAGGGAGGGCTGGAGCGCGCCGCCGCCGCTCTCCGATCCGCAGAGCCAGACCGACCAGGCAACCGCCGAGCAGGAGAGAGGCGGCGAGTGTAGGGTGCACGGATCAGCCGGCCGCGGCTCTCTGCTCGAGTGCGGCCTCGACCTCGCCGGGAAGGGGAAAGCGGCCTGTCTGTTTCTTGGAGAACAGGAGCTCGTTGTCGATGGTCACCTCGAACACTCCACCGGACCCTTTGACGAGCTGTGGTTTGATGCCGAACTTCTTTTCGATCTGCTCCGCCAGACCGGCGGCGCGGGGAAAGTAGTTTCAGATCCTGCAGTACTCGATGACGACGCTTGCGGCCATGACCGCCTCCTTTCGCCCGGCATTATACCGCCGTCCCCAATCCCGGCCCTCCGGGAGAATGCTCCTATTCAAAACGTCGAATCTCCTCTTCAAGAGAGGAATCAAATGGAGAGAGAGGTTGTTAGGGAAACTACAGGTGCGGCTCAGGCCCCAAACGGGACAAAGTCGACCTGGACAAGGACTGGATCTTTCTCTGGAACCGTGAGTATAATCGAGATTGTTCAATCGCCCCCTACTGTGGAGGACGCGTGTCACGGTCAGGACTGTAGATGACACGTAGTTACCAAACAGAGCTTGTCGGTCGCGGCAGGTCGCCGCGGCGGGGCGAGATTGAGTGGCTTAACTTTTACCTGGAGGTAGCCAAATGAAAGGCGAGGCGCCGAGTATGTCGTCGAAGGAAATGGCCCAGATCCGGCAGAACCTTGAGGGGACGCCGGACATCGAGGAGGCGGCGGAGCTGATGAATCTGGCGGGGAATTCCACCCGTCTGAAGCTCCTCTACCTGCTCGACAACATGAAGGAGCTGTGCGTGTGCGACCTGGCGGAGATGCTGGGAGTGTCGGTTTCGGCCGTGTCCCAGCACCTGGCGAAGCTGAAGGCCTATGGGCTGGTGGCTCCGCGCCGCGACGCCCAGACCATCTACTACCGTCTGACGGACCACGCGTTCAACTCCAAGCTCCGCGAGAACTTCTTCAAGCAGTTCCAGGTCTGATCTGGTCCAGACAACGAAGCTCTCGAAAGCGGCCGGGGGAGACCCCCGGCCGCTTTTTTTGTCCTCAAAAGGGCTTGAAGGTCATCAGCACCACCATCACGACGATGAACAAGGCGTTCACGTGGGTGAGGATGGCCACCAGGGGCGGAACGTCGCCGCCGGTGCGCACGGCCTTCCGGAGGCCTGGCACCTGGACGAAGAGGACGATGGCCAGGAGGAGCAGCCAGAGGAGCAGGGAGGTGTGGATCCAGCCGCGGTTGAAGGCGAATCCACCCATCATGACCTGGTAGAGACCGAGAGCTCCGGACAGCAGCGCCCCCGGCAGGGTATAGACGGTCATCAGTCTCCAGGCGAGCCGGACACCGAAGGCGCGGCCGGAGGGGTCGGATGCCCGCTTGAGCAGGGCGAAGATCACGGCCGAGCCGAAAACTCCCACGGTCAACCACATTGCGGCGAGGATGTGCAGCGTCTTCCAAAAGATCGGTCCACCCATCGAGCCCCTCCTTCGTTGAGCCAGCAGCGGGACTCTACCACCGGATCTGCCACCGGATCGGGCTCCGCTCGGCCCCGCTCAGATAGAATGCGCCTGCCCTGACGGCGAAACCCCCCAGGAGGAGAGCCATGAGCCAGCATCCGCGTCCGAAGTTCACCTACCTCGGCCATGCCACCGTCCGCTGCGATCTCCCCGGCGGCGAGGTCGTTCTCATCGATCCCTGGGTCCAGGGGAACCCGGCCTGTCCCGAGGACCACAAGGCGTTCGACCGGCTGGACGCGATGCTGATCACCCACGCCCACTTCGATCACATGGGCGATGCCATCGAGCTGGCGAAGAAGCACAAGCCGAAGATCGTGGTGGCCAACTTCGAGATCTGCTCCTGGCTGGGAGGCAAGGGCGTGGAGAGCTGCTCGGGGATGAACCTGGGCGGCAGCCAGAACATGCTCGGGCTCCACGTGACCATGGTCCGGGCCGACCACTCGTGCGGCATCTCGGATGGCGACCAGATTCTCTACGGCGGCTCGGCGGCCGGCTTCATCGTCAGGCTCCCGGGCGGCTATACCTTCTACCACTCCGGGGACACGGCCCTGTTCTCGGACATGCAGCTCTTCTGCGAGATGTATCGTCCCGAGCTCGCTTTTCTTCCGATCGGCGACCTCTTCACCATGGATCCCGTGCAGGCCGCCCGCGCCTGCCGCTATCTCGGGGTGCGCCGGGTGATCCCCATCCACTGGGGGACCTTCCCGGCGCTCACGGGCACGCCCCAGAAGCTGGTGAAGGCCCTGGGGGATCAGGGGGTCAACTGCGAGGTGATCGCCTTGAAGCCGGGAGAGAGCTGGTAAGGGCCGTCACCACCGCACCACCCCGCCCACGCCGACAAACCGCTCCGGCGACGGATCGTTGAGCCCGAAGCCGATCCGCGCGTCGAGCTGCACGGAGTCCGTCAGGGTGAAGGTCACGCCGGTGTCGACATACTGCGTAGCGTCGCCGTCGGGCTCCTCTCGGGAGAAGCCGTAGACTTCGCCAAAGACCCCCAGCCGGTCGGTGGCCGCGATCCCCAGAGTCACGCTCGCCAGGATCTGATCGAACCGGTCGTCGTTCTCGCTCGGGTAGGACGCACCGAGATTGGCGCCGAGGGAGAGGAGATCGGTGAGCTCCCAGTCGAAGGCGAGGAGAGCCGTGGGCTCCCAGGCGTCCGTGGTCAGCTCCTCGCTCCCCACGGGAACCGTGGTTCCCAGGAGGAGCGCCACGGCGGGGAGGCCGGGGGGCCGGTCGTCCGCCGGGGCCGTGAGCCGGATCTTCAGGCTGAGCTCCGGATCCTCATAACCGTCGACCTCCTCGCCGGGAGCTTCGATCCGCGTCCAGGACCCCACCCCCAGGCGGGCCTCCAGGTTCTCCCCGAGGCCGTACCGCACGAGGAGCTCTCCGACGGTCAGGGAGTCCTCGTTGCCGATCTCCTGCCAGGTGGTTCCCCCCTCGATCTGCACGTGCCCCGGAGTGAGCGTGCTCGTGCCTTCGGTGAAGTCGGGCCGGTCGCTGGACATCGGCGGCAAGGTCTCCTGGGCCGCGGCCGGCGCGATGCTCGCGGTGATCGCGAGCCCCAGCAGGACCGCGCAGATCTGTCGATGCATGTGGTTCTCCTCCCAAAAGTGAGCTACAGCTTGTGAGCGAGCTGCACCCGCCCTGTGCTCTCCAGCACCCGGGCCCCGCTCTCGGTGAGCCGGAGCCCCTCTCCTTCCGCTTCGACCAGGCCGTCACGCCGGAGCACCCTCAGGATCCGGTCCAGCCGGCGGCGGCTCCAGCCGAAGCGCCGCTCCAGCGTGGCCACGGGGACCACCACCCCTCCCTTCTGGAGATGGAGGAGCAGGAGCTGCCCCGAGAGCCGCCGGCCCATCCTGCGCAGGATGAGCACCCGCGCCAGCAGGCCGTGTCCCGGCGAGACGAGGAGCGCGGCCAGGAACTGGAGGCCCGCCACCGTGGCCATGGCCCCGGCGATCGACGCGTCCCACCAGCGGGCCAGAGCATATCCGCCCAAGGCCGAGGTGACCCCCAGGAGCACCGCCACCGCGAGCATCTTTTCCAGCCGCTCGGTCAGCAGGTAGGCCGTCGCGGGCGGCACGACGAGCATGGCCACCACCAGGATGGCTCCGACCGACTCGAACGATCCGACGACGGTCACCGACACCGCGCTCATCAGAAGATAGTGCAGCGCCACCGGCGAGAAGCCCAGGGTGACGGCCAGGCCGGAGTCGAACGTCGAGATCTTGAGCTCCTTCCAGAACGTCAGCACCAGCGCGAGGTTGAGGAGCAGAACGGCTCCGGTGACCCACAGCGCCTTGGGTCCGATGTCGCGCCCGCCGATCGTCAGGAGGTCCCAGGGAGCATAGGCGATCTCACCATAGAGGACGCAGTCGAGATCCAGGTCCACCTGGGAGGCATAGCGGCTGATCAGGATCACCCCTAGGGAGAAGAGGGCCGGGAAGACGACACCGATCGAGGCATCCTCGCGCAGGCGCTGGCTGCGGTTGAACAGCTCGACGAGGAGGACGGTGAGCACGCCCAGGGCGCCGGCGCCGAGCACCATGGGGAGGGCGGCGCGGCTGCCGGTGAGCAGGAAGGCGATGACGATGCCAGGGAGAACCGCGTGACTGATGGCGTCCCCCAGGAGAGCCATCTTGCGCAGGACGAGGAACGAGCCGATCAATGCGCAGCCCGCGGCGACGAAGCTGGCGACCAGCAGGATGACCAGGGTGGGGCTCATGCGGTCCTCCGTGGCGGGATGGCCCGGCCGTGGGGGTCGATCGCCGGGAAATCCAGGAGCTCCTCCAGAGCCTCCACCGACTTCTCGGTCAGGGCGTGCTCCATGGCCTCGGCATCGCGGTGGACGTGGTCGCTGGGCAGCTCGAGGCGACGGGTCAGGTAGACCTCCCAGAGCCGGTGCTTGCGCACGACGCTCTCCGCCTCGCGCAGGCCGGCGGGCGTCAGCCGCAGGGAGTCCCCGGACATTTCGACGAGCCCGCTCGCCGTGAGAGAGCGGGAGGTCCGCTCGAGCTCCCGGCCCGTCTGGCCGCGCACCCCCATGAGATGCGTCCAGGAGATGAACGACTCCCACGCGCCGTTGCGCTCCTGCTGGAGATAGAGGTCCTTGAGCAGGTTCTCGCTCCGGATGCGCGCGCCCACGCTCCGCTCGCGCAGGATCGCCCAGAGGAGTCCCCGCCGCGGCGCGAAGAGCAGCGAGACCATCAGCACGCCGCTCGACACGACGACGATCACCGGGCCGGTGGGGAGCCGCGGCACCAGGGAGCTGGCGAGAGAGCCGGCCACCCCGGCGAGCGCACCGATCGACGCCGAGAGGAGGACCATGGCGCCCAGGCGGTTGGTCCACTGCCGGGCCGCTGCCGCCGGAGTAATCAGCGTGGCTACGATGAGCACCACGCCCACCGTCTGGAGGCCGACCACCACCACGATGACCAGGAGCAGTGTGAGGAGCACCTCCATCCGGCGCATCGGCAGGCCCAGGCTGGCGCCGAACGCGGGGTCGAAGGCGAGGAGCTTCAGCTCCTTGTAGAAGGCGAGGACGGCCAGGGTGACGATCCCGCCCAGGATGGCCATCACCTGGAGATCCTCTTCGACCAGCGTGGCGGCCTGGCCGAAGAGGTACTTGTCGAGGCCGCTCTGGTTGCCGCTGGGCAGCTTCTGAATGTGAGTCAGGAGGACGATCCCGATCCCGAAGAAGACCGACAGGATGATGCCGATCGCCGAGTCCTCCTTGATGCGGCTCCAGCGGACGATGGCGAGGATGAGAAGCGCGCCGAGGAGGCCGGCGATCAGGGCGCCCGCGAACAGCGGCAGCGGCGCCTTGGAGCCGGTCAGCAGGAACGCGAGGCAGACGCCCGGCAGCGCCGCGTGCGCCAGGGCGTCGCCGAGCAGGCTCTGGCGGCGCAGCAGGGCGAAGCTCCCCAGCATGCCGCCGAGAGCGCCGAGCAGGGTCGCGCCGATGAGGACGTTGCGGGCCGTAAAGCTTAGATTCAACCAGCTGAGATCCATGGCGTCCTCCTAGAGGCTCTCGGCCCCGGCGGGCACGACGTCCACCGGCCGCTTCTGGAGGAGCGCCTCGGTCGCCTGGGTCAGCACCGTCAGCCGGCCGCCGTAGGTGCGCTGCAGGTTCTCGGCGGTGAACGTGGTGGACACCGGGCCCGCGGCCACGAGCCGCATGTTGAGGAGGACGACGTGGTCGAAGTACTCGGCCACGGTCTGCAGGTCGTGGTGCACGGCTACGACCGTGCGGCCGGTGGCCCGCAGCTCCTGGAGCAGAGAGAGGATCGCCCGCTCGGTGGTGGCGTCGACGCCGGCGAAGGGCTCGTCCATCAGATAGAGGCGGGCGTCCTGAGCCAGGGCGCGGGCGAGGAACACGCGCTGCTGCTGGCCGCCCGAGAGCTGGCTGATCTGGCGGTCGGCGTACTCCCGCATGCCCACCTTCTCCAGGCAGGAGAGGGCGGTCTCGCGATGGTGCTTCCGCGGCCGGCGCAGCCAGCCGATCCGCCCGTAGAGACCCATGGTCACCACGTCGAGGGCGCTGGTGGGGAAGTCCCAGTCCACGCTCTCGCGCTGCGGCACGTAGCCGACCCAGGAGCGGCGGCGCGCATACGGCTCGCCGAAGATCTGCACCCATCCGGTCACCGGCGTGACGAGGCCGAGCATGGCCTTGAGGAGGGTGCTCTTGCCGGCGCCGTTCGGGCCGACGATCGCGATGAGCTGCCCTTCCGGGAGCTGGATGTCCACGTCCCAGAGCACCGGCTGCGTGCGGTAGGCGACGGTCAGGTCGTGAACTTCGATGGCTGGGGTTCCCTGTGGACTGGTCATGGCCGGCTCTCCTTCCATCTACTGGAGGGCGTTCACGATGGTGTCGACGTTGGCGCGGACCATCCCGGCATAGGTCCCCGCGGGGGAGCCGGCGGCGCCGAGAGAATCGGAGTAGAGCTGGCCGCCGATCGCCACCTCCTTCCCCTGGGACCGCACAGCCGCCTGCACCGCCTCGATCGACCGCCGCGGCACGCTGGACTCCACGAAGACAGCCTTGACCCCGCGCTCGACCACGGCGTTCACGACCCGGTCCACGTCCTTGAGCCCTGCCTCGGAGAGGGTGCTGATCCCCTGGAGGCCCATCACTTCCATGCCGTAGCGCCGGCCGAAGTAGCCGAAAGCATCGTGCGCGGTGACCAGCACGCGCTGGGAGGGCGGGATCGTCGCGATCCGCTGCTTCACCCAGGCGTCCAGCTCGGTCAGCTCCTTTTCCAGGGTCGCCGCGTTGGCCTGGAAGGTCTCGGCGTTCTCCGGAGCGAGCGTGGAGAGCTCGCGGACGATCGGCTGGAGTGTCGTGGCCCACAGGGAGACGTCGAACCAGACGTGCGGGTCGTACTGCCCAGCGAACTCGGGAGGCTCGCGGAGCTGGGCCTGCGGGATGTCCTCGCTGACCGCCACCACCGGGCGGCTCCGCGCCATCTTGGTCAGGATGTCGCCCATCTTCCCTTCCAGGTGGAGCCCGTTGTAGAGGATCAGGTCAGCCCCGCCGAGCCGCCGGACGTCGCTCTCGCTGGCTTTATAGAGATGGGGATCGACGCCGGGACCCATGAGCGCCTCGACCTGCGCATGCTCGCCGGCGATGCGCCGTGCCGCGTCCGCGATGATCGAGGTGGTGGCGACGATGCGCACCGGCCCCTCCCGGCGAGCCGCCGGGCCCGAAGAATCCGCCCCGCATCCGACCAGCGCGAGGGGGAGAAGAAGGAGAAGACAGAAGACGGGGGTGAGGTGCTCCCGCTTTTTTGACATGCCAAAATAATGGTGCTTGGTAGTCGAAATGTCAAGCGCAGGATAGGTGAAACGGCTGTGGTAGGCTTGGAGCATGCCGACGAGCACGGTCGAGGATTACCTGAAGCACATCCTCCTGGAGCAGCAGCACGATCCGGAAGCGCTGGTCCCCATGGGACAGATCGCCGGCGCCCTCAAGGTGGCGCCGGGCACGGTGACGGCCATGGTGAAGACCCTGGCGGACAGCGGTCTGGTGACCTACGAGCCGTACAGCGGCGTGCGGCTGACAACATCCGGCCGGCAGCTCGCCGCGCACGTGCTGCGCCGTCACCGGCTGATCGAGCTGTTCCTGGTTCAGGTGATGGGGATGGATTGGAGCGAGGTCCATTCCGAAGCCGAGGAGCTGGAGCACGCCGTCTCCGAGCGGCTGATCCAGCGGATGGACGAGATGCTCGGCTTTCCCTCGGCCGACCCACATGGCGATCCGATCCCGGACGTCCATGGTGTTTTCGAGGCGCCACCCCTCCCGAGCCTCCTGACCTGCGAGCTCGGCGCGCCGCTCAAGGTGGCGCGGGTCGCCGACCAGAGCCGCGAGTTCCTGCAGCTCGTCGAGAGGCGGGGCCTGAAGCCCGGCTGCGCCCTCCAGGTCGAGAGCCGCGACGAAGCCGCCGATACCGTGGAGCTGCGCTTGGGGGGAGAGCCTCTCAGTCTGGGCTACCGGGCGGCGGGGAAGATTCTGGTGGAGGGGCGGGGCTAGACCGCAAACCACCGCGCTCGCGCCAGCAATCCGATCCGCGACAGCACCCCGAGCTGCGGTGGCCTCTCCAGCACCTCGGGGCCGCCGTCCTCCAAACCGCTCAGGAGACGCAGCGAGGCGAGCAGGCAAAAGACGGCGGCGCGGCGATGGCCGGCCGGCAGCTCGACGAGCCCCCGTGGTGCGCTCAGGAGGCGGGGGCGTAGCCGGCCGCACTCGCGGTGCACCGCTTCCAGGAGGCGCTGCGGATCCGGCCTGCCCTCCTGGATGCTCCAGTCGTCCGGCATCTCGCTCAGCGGAATGGGCCAGCGGTTGCGGCGGACGTCCCCTCCGACCACCTGGAGGGTACGCAGGCGCACCAGGGCTCCCAGAAAATCGCTGACCTCGCCGGGCGGCTCCTGGCCGAGGAGCGCGGTGGCCACGGCGCGGGCCAACCGGATGGCATCGGCATCCGCTTCCCCGGGAGTCGCCGGCCGCGGGCGCAGGACCCGGCGGCGGGCGCAGGCCGTGAGGTCGTCCAGCGCCGCGGCAGGCCAGGCCCGCCGCCGCTGCTCGCGCGCCATGCGGACGAAGATCGGCTGCCCCACCGGCTGCCCCGACAGAACGGTCTCCAGCGTGAGCTCCCAGCGATTGATCTGCGCGAGACGCTCGCCCTCGACTCCGTGCTGGCGCGCGAAATCGAACAGGGTGTGGGTGTAGGCGAGAAGCGCCTGGACGCGCTGCCGCTCCAAGGCGGAGAGGAGGAGCAGGGCGGGGGCGAAGTCGCCGAGGAGATTGCGGCAGATGTCGCCGCAGACCTCCTCGGCCCGCTGCTCGTCGAAATCCTCCTGCGGCTCCCGCAGCTCCTCGGCGAGCCGGCTGTGGCCGCTCCGCGCCAGCGCGTCGGCGCGCCACTCCTCGCCGGAGGGGTGCTGCTCTTCGGTCACCGTTCTATGCCAGCAGCCGCAACAGCTCGCGCTGGGGCTCGCCGCCGGTGATCTCCGCGGCCTCGGGGGTCAAGGCCACGTTGATCTCGCTGCGCACCCCGAAATCACCCGGCAGATAGATGCCCGGCTCGATCGAGAACCCGGTCATCGGCAGGAGGAGCCGCGTGTCGTGCGTCTCCAGGTTGTCCATGTTGGCCCCCTGGCCGTGGTCCGAGGTGCCGATGGAATGGCCGGTGCGGTGGATGAAGAATTCGCCGTAGCCCGCCTTCTGGATCACCTCGCGGGCCGCGTCGTCCACCTCGAAGCCGTGCACCGGCTGCCGCGGGAAGCGGCTCTTCACCAACTCCCAGGCGGCATCTCGCGCCCCGGTCACCACGTCATAGACCTCCTGCTGCTTGTCAGTGGGCGCGGCGGCGCACACGCCGACCCAGGTGATGTCCCCGTAGATGCTCCCCGCGGCCTTCTCCTTGGCCCACAGGTCGATGAGCAGGAAGTCCCCTTTTTGGATTGGGGAGCTCCGGTCCGGCCCCGGCTGGTAGTGAGGGTCGGCGCTGTGGGCGTTGACCCCGATGATCGGGTCGGACTCGGTCCACAGCCCCGCCTGGTCGAAGGCGTCGAGGATGAAGCGCTGCACCGTGTACTCGTCGATCCGGTCCCCTTTGCGCAAGGCCGCGCTCACCCGGGCGAAGGCCTCGAGCACGATGCGATGCAGGTGGGTGTTGGCGCGGCGGTGCGACTCGAGCTGCTCGGCGGTCCAGGTGGCGGCGAAGCGCTGCGCCAGGTCGGCCGAGGTGACCAGCTCGATCCCGGCCGCGCGCAGGAGCTCGGCGGTGCCGGCGTCGAGGCGCGACACCGAGGGGAGCTCGTTGTTCGGACTGTACTGGGCGGCCAGCTTGCGGTAGCCGGAAACCAGCTTGGCGAGCTCTTCCCGGTGCTTCGCCCAGGTGGTGTAGACCGCCTTGGAGCCTGGCAGGTGGTCGAGCATGGCCGGCTCCAGGCCGTGGACCAGCTTGCGCGGCTCTCCCTCGCGGGGAATCACGTAGTAGCAGCGCCGGGTGACCAGCTTCGTCTCGTCGCTCAACCCCAGCAGGTCGAGCCCGATCGGGTCGTTGCGCTGGAAACAGGCGAAAAACCAACCATCGGCCCCGGCTTCGGCCACGGCGGACTGGATCTCGGGGATGCGTTCGGCCAGCATGTTCTCGTCCTCCTCACAGGCTCCGTTATGCTTCGGCACGGGGATGCTATCAAAACCGCCGGGTGAACCCGGAACGTCCGGGGGAGGGTGCGCCCCTAATAGACCTCGTCGTGAGTCCCGATCTCGATGAGGAAGAGATCCTCTTCTTCCCGTTCCGGACTGCGGACGAATTCGAACAGGATGCGCAAGTCATAACCGGCGCTGCAGGCCCAGACCCCGGCCAGGCGGCCCTTCAACTTGTGGGTGGCGAGCTGGGCTGCGAAGGGATCTGTTTGCAGGAGTCGCAGGGTAGCTTCGACATCGCCGAGAACATGAGGCTGACGCTTGAGCGTTCGGCGGAGGGCGCGGCGAAAGGTGTTGCTCCAGAGGAGCTCCCTCATGCGCCGATGTCCGCCAGAAGGTCGTCCACGCTGCCTCGCCGAGCCTCTCCGCGAGCGAGCTCCTGGCGGGCTCGCTCGATGCTCTCTCCGAGAGCCTCACGGCGACGCTCGATCTGCCGGCTGCGAATGATTTCGACCAGATTTTGCTGCTGCTCCTCCGGCAACCCTTCAACCATGTCGAGGGCTTCCTGAAACGTCGAGCGCGCTGCATGCATGGGTGATCACCTCCAAACCGGCTTTGGCCGATCCATGCATCATCATACCAAGACACCGTTGTGCTGCGCCGCGGGGAGTGCTATCAACCCCCTGTCGTGAAAGCCTTCTACTGTGAGGCGAAGCGCCACTGGTTCGCGCTCCGTGCCTCGCGAGGAGCCGCCTGATGCCGCAGAGCTCGTACCGTCCCATTCTCCTCCTCCTGACTCTGGCGCTCGCCGCCTGTGCCGGCATGCCCACGCGCCGCGCAGAGCCGGCTCCGGTCGTCGCGCCGCCGGCGGCCGCTCCCGCGCCGCCCCCGGCGCCAGCGATCCCCACGATCCGCAGGTCGCGGCAGATCTGCGGCGTGCAGGTGGGGCGGACGATCGATCTCGCGGAGCTCGCTCTCCCCGAGGGGAGCCGGCCGCTTGGCATGGCGCTCGCTCCGGACACGGTCTGGCTCCTGTTCGAGCCGGCTCTCCTCGTCGGCCTGCCCCGCGAGATGGAGGCGCCCGAGCAGGTGGCGATCCCAGAATTCGGAGCGGTCGAGGAGATGGCCGACCTGGTTCCCGGTCCGGCCGGCTCGGCCTGGAGCGCTCTCGCTGTGGACCGCTGGGATCGCTCGGTATGGCTCGTGTCGGAGACGGTGCCCGGACTCTGGCGCAAGCGGCCGGGACGCCGCCCGGAGGCCGTCCGCCTGCCGGCGATCCCGGCCCTGCGGCAAGGCGGATTTCGCGACGTCCTGGCCGGGCGCGGCTCGGTCTGGCTCGCTCCGGCCTGTGCCGACCGGGCCGTCTGGCGGCTCGCCCCGTCCGGCAAGCTGCTGGATGCGAGCCTCGACGGGACGCCTGGGAGCTGCCCGGCCGCGCTGCTCGAGCACGATTGGAGCGGCACGGTCTGGGCGCTTCGGCCCGACGTGGGCGCCCTGTTCCAACTGGGCTTCGATCTGGCCTGGCAGCCGGCCGGAGCCGGAATCGCTCCCCCGGCTCCGGCGCCTCCGGGAAGCGAAGCGGTCCGTTCCTGGTTCTTCTGGGGGGCGGAGCCCATGGCCTTGGCGGGATCCGGGGAGGATGGGGCGCTCCTCGTCCGCAACGTGGGCGGCAGGGTCGAGACGACCCGGGAAGATTGCGGAGAAGGGAACGCCCTGGTGGACGTGGCCGGCGACGAGCGGGGATGGGCGGTGCTCACCCGGCAGTGGTTGCGCCTGGCGGATCATCAGCGGGAGGCCGGAGCCGCCTCCCAGGAGTAGAATTCGGCGCGCAAGCAAGAGAAAGGCAAGATATGAAACCCACGACTCGAATTCATCGCACGACCCTGGCCGCGCTCGCTCTGGTCCTCGCGGTTGTCCTCATGTCGGGCGGACCGCTCTACGCCGTGGGCGAGGGGCGGGTCATTGGCACGGTGACCGACGGTCAGAACAAGCCGGTCCAGGGGGCCAAGGTCCTCATCACCCTCCCCGGCGTCGCCAGCTTCAAGCAGGAGAAGACGACCGACAAGGGGGGCAAGTTCACGCTCCTGATCCTCGATGCGACCAAGGAGTACAAGGTCCGGATCGAGAAGGAAGGCTTCCAGCCATACGAAGAGGCGCTCAAGCCGACCATCCAGGAGACCCTGCGCATCACGTACACGCTGGCTTCGGTCCAGGCCGCCGCCGCAGGTACGGCGCCCGATTCCGCGGAAGCCAAGGCGCTGGAGGGGAGAAACGCCGCGGTCGCTGCCTTCAATGAGGGAGTCGTCAAGCTGAAGGCGGGCGACAAGGAGGGCGCGCTCCCCCAGTTCGAGGCGGCGCTGAAGCTCAATCCCGATCTGATCGAGGCCCATGCGGTGCTGGCCGACCTCTACGCCGACCAGAAGAAGTACCCGCAGGCGATCGCAGCCGCCGAGCGCGTGCTGCAGGCGAAGCCGAACGATCCGGCCGCTCTGGCGACCCTCTATGACGCTGCCGTGGCGATGGGCGACAAGGCCAAGGCGGAGTCCGCCATGAACGCCATGCTGGAGGGAGCGCCCGGCCGCGAAACCGCTGTCCGCCTCCTCAACAAGGGCGTGGCCGACTTCAACGAGAACCGGATGCCGGATGCCCTGGCCGCCTTCCAGAAGGCCGAGAAGGCCGATCCGACGTTTCCCAAGACGCAATACATGCTGGGCCTCACCCACGCCAACATCGGCAACAAGGAGGAGGCGCGGCAGCACCTCACCAAGTTCCTCGAGATGGCACCGAACGACGAGAACGCCGAGACGGCGAAGGCGGTGCTGGAGGAGCTGAAGAAATAGGGCCGGGGGCGGGGCTACCGAGGCAGCCGCAGCAACGCCTCGCACCCCCGCCCTTCCTTCCGGTTCTCCAGCGTCAGCGTGCCGCCGTGAGCCTCGGCGATCTGCCGGCTCAGGGCGAGGCCGATGCCGCTCCCCTCGGGCTTCGTGGTGTAGAAGGGGACGAAGAGGTTCTCGCTGTTCGAGATGCCCGGGCCTTCGTCCTCCACCCGCACCTCCACCCACGAGCCGTTCAACCGCCAGCCGATGCCCACCGTGCCGCGGGTCATCATGGCGGCGTCCACCGCGTTGCGGACCAGGTTGATGAGGAGCTGCTCGATCTGGTCGGCGTCCGCGCTGAGGATCAGCGGGGGACCGTTCTCGACGAACACGGGCAGCCGGCTCTCCAGGGCCGCGATGCGCCGGATCAGGATCGAGAGGTCCAGCGGCGCCAGGGTGGGAGGCGGGAGCTTGGCCATGCGCGCGTAGGCCGCCATGAAGCGGATCAGCGCGTCGGAGCGGTTGGTGATGATGTCGAGACCGCTCCGCATGTCCTCCCGCCAGTCCTCCGGCTGCTTTTCGAGGATGACACCCAGTGTCGACGCCATGGAGCGGATCGGCGCCAGCGAATTGTTGAGCTCGTGGCCGAGCACCCGGATGAGGCGCTTCCACGCCTGCCGCTCCTCTTCGCGCAGCGGCTGGCTCAAGTCCGTGATCACCAGCAGCTTGTGCGGTCGCCCCTGCTCGCGGAAGAGGCTGCGCCGGATCTCCCACCGGCCGGGGCCGCTCGGGAAGGTCTTGGCGACCGTGCGTGCGGTCTCTCCCGCCAGGAGCTCGGCCAGGCCCAAGGCCTCGGCCGCCTGCCCGAGCAACCGCTCGGCCGGCTCGGCGAGCAGCCGCTCGCCGGCGCGGTTGACCAGCCGCAACCGCTCCTCGTCATCTAGGGCGAAGATCGCCACGTCGACCTCCTCCATCACGCGGTGGAGCAGGGCCGTGGCCTCGACCGCGCCGAGGCGTTGCTCGCGCAGGGTCTCGGCGATCGCGTTGATCTCGTGCATCACCTGGCCGAGGGCGTCGACCCGCTCGGGCAGGCGGGCGCGCAGCGAGAAGTCTCCCTCATGCACCGCTTCCAGGAGGTTGGCCAGGGTATGGAGAGGGCGGACCACCCGGATCCGCAGCTCCTGGGCGAGCTTCCACACAATGGCGCCCATCAGGATCGAGACGACCACCAGGATGCGGATGCTGTAGTGCCCCGTCCAGAGCAGGACGAGAGTCGCGAGGAAGCCGGGCACCGCGATCGCCAGCGACAGGAGGATGACCCGGTTCTCGAAGGTGAGCCGCTCGGCGATCCGCTCGCGCAGCGCGGAGACGGCCGTGACGGCCTGGGCGGGGGTCTCCACCCGGCTAGAGTCCATGTTTCTCCAGGCGCCGGTAGAGGGCGCTGCGCGACAGGCCGAGAGCATGGGCGGCCTGGCTCACGTTGCCGCCGTAGCGGGCGAGGGCCTTGTGGATGAGCACACGCTCGACGTCTTCGAGCGGCATCTCCTCCAGGCTTCCGGGCGCCGGCGCCGGCGGTTGCAGGCCGAGGTCGCGCGCCCGCACCCGGTCTCCGGAAGCCATGAGGACGGCGCGCTCCACGGCGTGGTCGAGCTCGCGCACGTTTCCCGGCCAGGGATGGGAGAGGAGCAGCTCGAGAGCCGAATCCTCGAAGCCCGCCACCTCCTTGCGGTAGCGCTGGGCGTGCTGGCGCAGGAAGTGCTCGGCGAGCGGCGCGATGTCCGTGCGTCGGCTGCGCAGCGGCGGCAGAGGGATCTCCACGGTGTTCAGGCGGAAGAGGAGGTCCTGCCGGAATTTCCCCTCAGCCACCTCCTCGCGCAGGTCCGCATTGGTCGCCGACAGGATCCGCACGTCCGCCGTCCGGGTCTTCGACGAACCGACGCGCTCGAACTCGCCGGTCTCCAGGACGCGGAGGAGCTTGGCCTGCTGGGGCAGCGAGATGTTGGCGATCTCGTCGAGGAAGAGCGTGCCGTGATCGGCCAGCTCGAAGCGGCCGACGCGGTCGGCCTTGGCGTCGGTGAACGCGCCGCGGACGTGGCCGAACAGCTCGCTCTCGAAGATCGATTCGGCGAAGCCGCCGGTGTTCACCGTCACCAGCGCCTGGCTGGCGCGGGACGAGACCGAGTGGAGCGCCCGCGCCACCACTCCCTTCCCGGTGCCGTTCTCGCCGGTGATGAGGACGTTGGCTTCCGAGGGGCCGACCCTCTCGATCAGCTCCAGCACGGGGCGCATCTCGGGCGAGCTGGCGATCAGCGTCAGCCGCCCCTCGCCGTGTCCGTCGGCGCGCAGCAGCTCGTTCTCGGCCTCCAGGTGCTTGCCGCGCCGCAGTGCCCGGCCGAGGTCGATCTGGGTTCGCAGGATCGAGAGGAGTCGGTTGTTCTCCCAGGGCTTTTCGATGAAGTCGCGGGCGCCCTGCCGCATCGCCTCGACCGCGAGATTGACGCTCGCCCAGGCCGTCATCACCACGATCGGCAGCGAGTCGTCGATCGCGCGGAGGCGGGCGATCAGATCGAGCCCTTCCTGCCCCGAGGTCGTGTCGCGGGTGTAGTTCAGGTCCATGAGGACGACGTCGAGCTCGCGCGCGGTGACGGTCTGCAGGACCTCGGCCGGCGAGGCGGCGGTCTCGGTCTCGTACCCTTCCGCCTTGAGCAGAAGGCGCAACGATTCCCGGACCTCGCGGAGGTCGTCGGCGATCAGCGCCCGCGGCTTACGCGGCTCCGGAAACAACGACATGCGGAAGGGTGCCCTCGGGAATGTACTCTATCCCGCTCTTCACCAAAACAAAAAAAAGAGGCTGCCGCTTTCCAGCAGGCAGCCCTGGAGGGAAACGATGATCTGGCTTTGGTTAGACGGCGAATCCCCGCTGCTCGACCTCGCGCTGGTCCAGCTCGCGCTGCTGACCCTGCTCCTCCTCGACGACGCGGCCGTCGAACAGGTGGATCGAGCGCTCGGCGTAGCGAGCGAACCGGGGGTCGTGGGTGACCATACAGATGGTCGCGCCGTCCTTGTGCAGCTCTTCGAGGAGCTCCATCACCTGCTCGCTGTTGCGCGAGTCGAGGTTGCCGGTGGGCTCGTCAGCGAGGAGGATCGACGGCTTGCCCACGACGGCGCGGGCCACCGCGACTCTCTGCTGCTGACCGCCGGAGAGCTGCGAGGGGTAGTGCTTCATGCGGTGCGACATGCCGACGCGCTCCAGAGCTTCCTGGACGCGCTCCTTGCGCTCCTTGGCGGGCATGCCACGGTAGGTCAGGGGCAGCTCGACGTTCTCGTAGACCGTCAGGTCGCCGATCAGGTTGAACGCCTGGAAGATGAAGCCGATCTCCTGGTTGCGGATGCGCGCCCGCTCCGAGAAGGAGAGATTGGCGACCTCTTTCGTGTTGAGCATGTACCGGCCGTCCGAGGGCGTGTCCAGCAGCCCCAGGATCGACAGCAGGGTCGTCTTGCCGCAACCGGACGGACCGGCGATCGAGACGTACTCGCCGTTCTTGACCTCCAGGTGGATTCCGGAGAGGGCATGGGTCTCGACTTCGTCGGTCAAGAAGACCTTGGTGACGCCATCGAGAAGGATCAGAGTCTCAGCAGACGAATTCATCGGTTTCCTCCCTGGTCTTCAGCCGCTTCGCCTGGATCTTGGACGTAGACGGCAGTCTTTCGGTTTCAGTCAAATCTCACTTCAGCCGGATTCGGTCGTGCCCGTCGAACTGCGAGGTGTCCGAGAGGATCACCTGGTCGCCAGGCTGCAGTCCGCTCACGACTTCCATCGTGCTGACCGAGGAGCGCCCGAACTCGACCGGAACCCGAACGGCCGCCTTGCCGCCATCCACCAGCTTGAACATCTCGACCTTCTGCCCCTGCGAGCCGAAGCTCGGCCGCGGGATGTGAATCACGTTCTGCAACTGCTCCAGCAGGATCACGCCGTCGACCGTGAGGTCGGGGCGGGCGCCCTTGGGGAGCGGGCCTTCCAGCTCCACGTCCACGGTCACGCTGCCCTCCTGCACCGAGGGAGCGACGCGGAGCACCCGGCCCGGCACGAGGCCGTTGCGGGTGTCGATCGTGGCGGGCAGGCCTTTGGTGACGTCCTTGGCCTGGACCTCCGGGATGCGCAGCTCGGCCTTGAGCTTCTCCGGCCGTGCCACGCGGGCCAGGGTCGTGCCCGGCGGCACCCGCTGGCCGACCTGCACGGGCAGCTCCTGGAGCACGCCCGGGATGCCGGCCCGCACCTTGAGGTATTCCACCTGGCGGCGGCGCAGCTCGTAGAGGGCGCGGGACTGCTCGACCCGGGCGCGCTGGGCCGCGAGCTGCGCCTCGTTCGACCGCCGCGCCTTGACGAACCGCTCCTTCTCGATGCGGGCGCGATTGGTGAGCTGGTCCGCCTGCATCTTCGAGCGCTTGAAGTTGATCTCGGGGATGAGCTGATCCTTGAACAGCTTCTCGTCCGCCTCGACCTGCAGCCGCTCCTGCGCGGCTGCCGACTCGGCCGCGGTGACCTCGCCCTGCTGGTTCAAGAGCTGGCTTTCGAGCTGCGCGCGCAGGTCGTCGAGATCCGCTTCGTTCGCATGCAGCTGCGACTCGGCCTCGAACAGGTTCTGCTGGAGCTCGGGATTGGTCATCTCCAGGATGACCGTGTCCGCAGTGACCATGACGCCGGGGAGGGCCGGGATGCGCTCCACGCGCCCTTCGACCGGGAGAGAGATGATGCGGATGTCGACCGGCACCAGCGAACCCGGGCCGCGCACCTCGCGCTTCATCGGGCCGCGCTCGGCCGGGCCGGTGAACAGGGTCTCCTTGTCCACCTCCGGAGCAGCGGGCTCGAGACGGGAGATTCCGACGGTGATCGAAACCACGACAATGAGGCCAATGACGGCTAAGATGTACCGCCGCATGCGGCGTTTTTCTGCGTGTCCTGTGCGGGGCTTGTCCATAGTCTCCTCGTACCGAAGACCCTACTACGCATGGCCCGTGCCAAGGGTTTTGAAAACCTCCAAACCTCCTGGAATCATTGAGTTGAAGGAATCGAGCGAGAACAGGAGGGAGGAGGAGCTGTTCGCTGGTGGGATGCGGCCGTCCCAGAAGCGGACACTCCCGTGATAGCCTCCTGGCCATGAGCGTTGAGCAACACCGCCGCACCGCTCCCGAAACCCTGGGCTTCGGCATCATCACGGTGAGCGACACACGCTCGCCGGAGGACGACGTGAGCGGCCGGACGCTCTCCGGCCTGGCCCACGTGGCGGGCCATCGGGTGGAGGGGCCGGTCGTGGTCCCCGATGACGTGGCCGCCATCCGCCGCGCCGTCCGCCGGATGCTGGACCTCCCGGCGGTCGATGTGGTCGTGCTCACCGGCGGCACCGGGTTCTCGCCGCGCGACGTGACGCTCGACGCCGTCACGCCGCTCCTCGACCAGTCGATCGAGGGGTTCGGCGAGCTGTTCCGTGCCCTCTCCTACCAGCAGGTGGGCGCCGCGGCGATGCTCTCCCGGGCCGCCGGCGGTCTCGTCAGGGACAAGGCCGTCTTCCTGCTGCCGGGCTCGCCCAAGGCGGTCTCCCTCGCGATGGAGAAGCTGATCCTCCCCGAGGCCGGCCACCTGCTGTCCCAGGCGCGGCGGGACTGATCCTTCCTGTCGTCCCTATCGTCGGCCCCGGCCTCCCCGGAGCATCCGCAGGACCGCGAGCAGCACGAACGCTCCGATCACCGCGATGACGAGGCTTCGCCAGTCGAGCCCCGAGAGGCCGCCGAATCCCAATGCGGTCGCCAGGAAGCCGCCGAGCAGCGCTCCGACGACGCCGATGATGACGGTGAGGATGCACCCGCCGGGGTCGCGTCCCGGCATCAGAGCCTTGGCGATCAAGCCCGCGATCCCACCCAGAACGATCCACGCGATCAGACCCATTCCTTCCATGTCCACACCTCCCTTTCCAGCCCGATCAGGAGTGCGAGAGCCATGCCAGACGTAGGACATAGATACAATGTCCCCGCCATGACCGAGACGACCGCGCGCCCCCGCCTCTTCCTGATCGACGGCTACTCCAACATCTTCCGCGCTTTCTACGCGATCCGTAATCTTTCCAACTCGCGCGGCGAGCCCACCAACGCCGTCTACGGCTTCATCCAGATGCTGCGCAAGCTGCTGCGCGAGGAGAAGCCGGACCTCGTCGGGGTCGCGCTCGACGTCGGCAAGACCTTCCGCAACGAGAAGTTCGAGGACTACAAGGCGAACCGCACCCCGATGCCCGAGGACCTGCAGAGCCAGATCCCCTGGATCCGCCGGACGCTGGAGGCCTACCGCATCCCGGCCCTGGAGCTCCAAGGCTATGAGGCCGACGACGTCCTCGGCTCGATCGCCTGCCGCGCCACGGATCAGGGGTATGACGTCGTCCTCGTCTCGGCGGACAAGGATCTGATGCAGCTGGTGAATACGCACGTCTTCCTGTTCCACACCGGCCGCAACAAGCTCTACGGCCCCGCCGAGGTGGAGGAGGACTTCGGCGTGCCGCCGGAGAAGGTGGTCGACGTCCTCGCCCTGATGGGAGATTCGATCGACAACATCCCCGGCGTGCCGGGGATCGGCGAGAAGGGGGCCAAGGCGCTGGTCAAGGAGTACGGCTCGCTGGAGGAGCTGCTGGATCGCGCCGGAGAGATCAGCCGGAAGGCCTACCGCGAGGGTCTCCTCGAGCACGCCGGGCAGGCGCGGCTGTCGAAGGAGCTGTCGACCATCCACGTCGACTGCGACATCCCGTTCGATCCGGAGTCTCTGCACCACAACGAGCCCGACGCGGCGGCGTTGCGCTCCCTGTTCACCGAGCTGGAGTTCTTCTCCCTCGTCGAAGAGCTCAAGGCGACCGAGATGGAGACCGCCGCGGCCCTGCCGGCCGCCGAGGAGGTCACCGATGCGCCCGAGTGGACGGAGCGGACCTCGACCTTATTAGATGGTTTTTCTGAAGAGGGGGGCGCCGGCGAGATCTTCGTGGCCGTCCTCGGCGAGGAGCATCCGATCGGACTCGCGGCCGGAGGACCGGGCGCGCACGATCCGGTGCTCTATCTCGATCTCCGGCGCGCGGCCGGGCCGGAGGCGCTGCGTCTCCTGCAGCGCTGGATCGACCATCCGAAGATCCGCCTCGCCGGGCACAACCTCAAGGAGGTCCTCCGCCTCAGCCCCGACGGCCCGGTCTGCAAGGCGAACCTGTTCGACGAGATGCTGGTCTCCTATCTCCTGAAGCCCTCGGTCCACGGCCATACGCTCGACGAGCTGGCCCTGGAGCGCCTTTCCCGCAAGGCCATCACGTCCAAGGAGGCCGGTTGGGACAAGGGGCAGGAGCCGCCGCAGGGAGACGCGCGGCTGGCCGCCTACGCCGGCGAGCGCGTCGGGCTCGCCCGCGCCATGGCCCCCGGAATGCGCCGCGAGCTGGAGGAGAGCCCCCTCGCGCGGATCTATCAGGAGATCGAGATCCCGCTGCTCCCCGTCCTCCTGGGGATGGAGGAGGCCGGCATCCTCCTGGACGTCAACTACCTGCGGGCGATGTCGGTCGAGCTGGGAAGGGAGCTGGCGAGCCTGGAGCAGGAGATCTGGAAGCAGGCCGGGGAGGAGTTCAACGTCAACTCCCCGCTGAAGCTCGGCTCCATCCTCTTCGAAAAGCTGGGGCTCCCGGTCCTCAAGCGGACCCAGAAGACCAAGAGCTTCTCGACCGGCGCCGAGACGCTGGAGGAGCTCGCCACCCGCGGCTATCCGATCGCCGAGCTGCTGCTGCGCTACCGCGAGCTGACCAAGCTCAAGTCGACCTATGTCGACGCCCTGCCGGTGCTCGTGGGAGCGGACGGGCGCCTGCACACCCGCTTCAACCAGGCGGTGGCGGCCACCGGGCGGTTGTCGTCGGTCAATCCGAACCTGCAGAACATCCCGATCCGCACCGAGCAGGGGCAGCGCATCCGCCGCGCCTTCGTGGCGAGCCCGGGCAACGTCCTGCTGGTGGCGGACTACAGCCAGATCGAGCTACGCGTCCTGGCCCACATCGCCGACGAGCAGGCGCTGATCGGCGCCTTCGCCCGCGGCGAGGACGTCCACCGCGCGACCGCGGCCACGGTTTTCAACATGGCGCCCGAGCTGGTGACCGCGGAGCAGAGGCGGGCGGCGAAGACGATCAACTTCGGCATCCTCTACGGGATGAGCGCCTTCGGGCTGAGCCAGGCGCTGAAGATCTCGACGAAGGAGGCGGACCGCTTCATCACGGCCTACCTCGACCAGTTCCCCGGGGTGCGGCGTTATGTCGAGGAAACGCAGCAGAGCGCCGAGAGGGAAGGGAAGGTCGAGACGCTCTACGGCCGGGTGCGCTGGCTGCCGGACATTCAGAGCAAAAACCGGGCGCTGCGCGAGAACGCCCGCCGCATGGCGATCAACGCACGCATCCAGGGAACCGCAGCCGACCTTCTCAAGAAGGCCATGATCGAGATCGACTGCCGGCTGCGGGCGGAGCACCCGGACGCCCGCCTCCTCCTGACCGTCCACGACGAGCTGGTGCTGGAAGTCCCCGCGGGCAAGGTGGAGGCCGTGGCCGCCCTGGTTAAGACCGGGATGGAAGAAGTGGCCGACCTGAAGGTGCCGCTGATGGTGGACGTCGGCTCAGGACCGAGCTGGTACGAGGCGAAGGCGTAAGGGGGGGGACCTCGGCTCAAAGAGACACTTGGTAGATGACCGGCCGGTATCGAGGCTCGGGAATGGGCTTTCCTTCCGTACGCGCCGCTGCCAGCCAGGCGGCTTTTGCGGTCTCGACTTCCGCCAAGGCTCCGGCGGGCGTCTCTCCAAACGCAGAGCAGGCTTCGAGGTCCGGGATATCGGCGATATAACCGCCATCCTCTTCGCTATAGAAGATGTTGATGTGATAGTCCTTCACAGCTCGTCCTTCATTGGGTCGTCCTCTTTGTCTTCGCCCTCTTCCCCCATTTTCAGATTATAGCGCTCCACCAGACGGAGGAACTGCCTGACCTGGTAGGGCTTGGCCTCTCCACCTACGTTCTGAAGATTCAGCAGCTCAGGTACGTTCTTGTGCACGAAGATGTGGTGGCTTCCGCTTACGCGTGACAAGCGGAAACCGAAGGCGCCAATAAGTCCGACGAGCTCGCTGAAACGGAGCCCTTTCGAGCCGGAGAGTGCTCGATGGAGGAGCTTGGCTTTCTTCACGACTCCGTCCTCGCCTACCCCAGAACCTCTTGGTCCTCATAGATAAAGGTCACCACCTTCTCCACGTCCGGGTGAAGGCTCCTGTGAACGGGACAGGTGAGAGCCGCGTTCTCCAGCTTGCGGCGCTGGTCGGGGGTGAGCCCCTTCGGCATCTGGATCGTCACCGGAATCTGTCCGATTCGGCGCGGGCTCGCGTTCATGTGCTTCTCGGCGCGGAACGCCAGACCGGTCATGTCGAGCCCGTCGCGGGTCCCCACGATGGAGATCAGGCTCAGCATGCAGGAGCCCAGGGCGGCGGCCACCAGGTCGGTCGGCGAGAAGGAGCTGCCGTCCCCCTGATTGTCCACCGGGGGCACGGTCACGATCTGCGAGCCGGAAGGGCCGTGCGTCACCTCGACCTTCAGGTTGCCCAGATACCTGCCTGTGAAATCGACCGCCATAGATCCTCCCTCGTACCTAAGAATCGCTTGGGAATGGGAGTCTACCAGTATCATGTCCCGGATCATGTCCCCCCCTGCGCGGTGCACCTTCTTCCTGGCCGGCGAGGACGTAGAGAGCCTGTCCCGGCTCGACCCCGACCGCGACTGGCGGGAGCTCCAGACCGGGGAGCGGGCGTGGATCCTCCAGACCTGGCTGCGGCTGCGGCGGGCCGGCCACCCCGTCGAGCTCTCCGCGACCGCGCCGGAGGATGGCCTCGTGGTCTTCCATGCGAAGCAGGCGAAGGAGCTCTTGCGCCAGCGGTCGCGGCTGCGCACCTCGATCCTGGTTGCAGCGCGTGCGGACAATCGCCAATCGCTGATCGCCGACTTCGAGATCCTCCAGAACGGCTTCTTCGCTGACGGCCGGCGGCGCTTCGCCATCCCCCACTGGCCGCAATCGGGGCTGGTGCCCCGCGATCCAGCCCGGGGGGAGCGGATCGAGCGGATCGCCTACAAGGGCTTCGCGGCGAACCTCCACCCGGACTTTCGGACGCCGGCCTGGACGGGCTTCCTCGCGCAGGAGGGGATCGAGTGGGTGGTCGATGCCGTGGAGTTCGACGGCCGCAACCGGCGGGAGCTGGACTGGCCGGACTTCCGCACCGTCGATCTCGCCCTGGCGGTGCGGCCGGCCGAGCGGAAGCAGCGCCGGTCGAAGCCGGCCACCAAGCTGTTCAACGCCTGGCTGGCGGGGGTGCCGGCGCTCCTCGGGCCGGAGCTGGCCTTCCAGGAGCTGCGGCGCTCGGAGCTGGACTATCTGGAGGTCGCCTCGGTGGCCGACGCGCGCGAGGCCGTCCTCCGGTTGCGGCGCGACCCGGGGCTGTACCGGGCGATGGTGGAGAACGGGCTCCGGAGGGGAGAGGAATTCACTCACGAGGCCCTGGTGGCGCGCTGGGCGAAGCTTCTTTTCGAGACGATTCCGACCCAGGCGGAGCACCGCTCCGACCTCTTCCGCCGCCTCCCCCTCCCGGCGCGCGCCGCCGGGAGATGGCTGACGCGGATGGTCGCTCTGCGGCCGGCGCGGTGAGGAGCGTCAGCGGCCGACGAGCAGAAGAATCCCCGCGATCAGCGCCAGCAGCGCCATGATCACGGCCTTGCCGGGGAAGTTGAAGGGAACCAGTTGGGACAGACCGTACAGGATCAGCCAGATGGCGAGCAGCAGCGTTCCCGCGCCTCTTTTCATGCGCCTAGGATATCGTTGAATCCATGCCGACCAACCCATCCTCTCTTCTCGACCTGACCGGCAAGGTCGCCATCGTGACCGGGGCCTCCCGCGGGATCGGCGCTGCGATCGCGGCTGCTTACGCCGCGGCCGGAGCGCGCGTTGCGCTGGCGAGCCGCAAGACCGAAGGCCTGGAGCCCGTCGCCGACCGGATCCGGGGCAGCGGCGGCGAGGCGATCGCAGTGGCCTGCCACACCGGCCGGGCCACGGACGTCGAGGCCCTCGTCGCCCGCACCCGTGAGGCCTTCGGCGGCGTCGACATCCTGGTCAACAACGCCGCCACGAGCCCGCACTTCGGTCCTCTCCTCGACGCCGTCGAGCCGCAGTGGGACAAGACGTTCGAGGTCAACGTGAAGGGGTACGTCCATACGATCCGCGCCTGCGTGCCTCTGATGCGCGAGCGCGGCGGTGGGCGGATCATCAACGTGGCGTCGGTGGCGGGGATGATTCCGCACTCCGGCCTCGGGGTCTATGGCGTGACCAAGGCGGCTGTCCTCATGCTCACGAAGACGCTCGCCGCCGAGCTGGCGCCGGACGTCCGGGTGAACGCCATCGCGCCGGGGCTCATCGAGACCAAGTTCAGCGAGGTGCTGTGGTCCACGCCCGAGCTCCACGAGAAAGCCTTGCGCGCCATCCCCCTGCATCGGCTCGGGCAGACGGACGACCTCGTCGGCGCCGCTCTCTACCTGGCGAGCGACGCCTCCGGGTTTACCACCGGCGCGGTGATGATCGTCGACGGCGGGCAGACGCTCGGCGGAGCGTACTGAAGCCCTCACCCCCGGCCCCTCTCCCGCAAGCGGGAGAGGGGAGAGAGTTAGTCGATGAGTGGCAAGAGCGACGAGCCCTTCTAACCTACACCCCTCTCCCGCTTGCGGGAGAGGGGCTGGGGGTGAGGGCCTAATCCGCGATGACCGGCTCGCGCTGCACCACCGGGCCGGGCATCGGCATGCCCATCTTCTCGCGGATCCTCGTCTCGAGCTCGTCGGCCAGGTCCGGGTTGTCCCGCAGGAACTGCTTGGCGTTGTCGCGCCCCTGACCCAGCCGCATGTCGCCGTAGGAGTACCAGGCGCCGCTCTTGACCACCAGCTTGTGCTCGGCTCCGAGGTCGACCAGCTCGCCCATGCGCGAGATCCCTTCGCCGTAGTCGATGTCGAACTCGGCCTGGCGGAACGGGGCCGCGACCTTGTTCTTGACGACCTTGACCTTGGAGCGGGAGCCCGTGACCTCCTCGCCGTCCTTGATCGAGGCGATGCGGCGGATGTCGATGCGCACCGAGGAGTAGAACTTGAGGGCCCGGCCTCCCGTCGTGGTCTCCGGATTGCCGAACATGACGCCGATCTTCTCGCGGATCTGGTTGATGAAGACCAGGCAGGTGTTCGACTTCGAGATGATGGCCGTCAGCTTGCGCATGGCGTGCGACATGAGCCGGGCCTGGAGACCCACGTGCGAGTCGCCCATCTCTCCCTCAAGCTCCGCCTTGGGCACCAAAGCCGCCACCGAGTCGATGACCACCACGTCGACGCCGTTGCTGCGCACCAGCATCTCGGCGATCTCCAGCGCCTGCTCGCCGCTATCCGGCTGCGACACCAGCAGGTTGTCGATGTCGACCCCCAGCTTGCGGGCGTACTCGGCGTCGAGGGCGTGCTCGGCGTCGATGAACGCGGCGACGCCGCCGCGCTTCTGCGCCTGTCCGATCACCGACAGCGCCAGGGTCGTCTTGCCGGAGGACTCCGGGCCATAGACCTCGACCACGCGGCCGCGCGGGAATCCACCGATGCCGATGGCGGCATCGATGGCGATGGAGCCCGTGGGGATGGCGTCGATGGCCAGGGTCTCGCGCTGGCCCAGACGCATGATCGCCCCCTTGCCGAACTGCCGCTCGATCTGCGAGAGCGCGCTGTCGATGGCCTTCAGGCGGTCGAATTTCTGTTCTGCCATATGGTCTCGCTCCTTGCGGCCCGGGGGGCCGGGGGTCGTCGTTTCCGGGGAAAAGAGGCTGTCCAGACCGTATTGTACGGCCGATTACCGCCTGCTGAACAGTCCCATGGTAGAGGACGGGAATCCGGGGGTCAATCCACCTGTTGGACCTCGCGATGATCCGCGCCCTGCCATCTCGCGGAGATCGATTGTTCGCTATAATCTGCGCCATTCACCGCCGCGCGCTGCCGGCTCTGGGGCTGGCCCTTCTCGGGGCCATGGGGCCGGTCGCCTGCGGCCCGAGCGACCGGGACATCGCGGAGGCGCGGACCCAGTATGTGGCCGCGCTCGACGGTTTCGTGGTCCGGCAGGAGCCGGTCGCGGGAACCGGGACGAGCTCGGAGCCGCCGCGGTTGGAGCAGGACGTGGAGCTCGATCTGCTCGTCCGGCGGGAGGCCGCCGGAGACGATTCACCGGAAGCCTTGCCGGGGATCACGCTCGACGTGGATCAGGTCGATGCGGCGGGAGCGAGCCGGAGGCACTGGCGCGTCTGGGTCGACACGGGGGGTCTGGCGCCGGGACGGGAGCTCCGGATGGAGCATGTGTTGGAAGACGTCGAGTACGGGCCCGGCGACGGCTTCCAGGTCGAAATGCGGCAGGACGTTCCCGCGGGCGAGCGAGCCGCATACCGCGAATGGGGCGGATCGACGGGCAGCGGGCCGACTTCGTAGACGGAGCGTTATGGAACCTATTCTCGTCGAGGCGAGTGAGCCGGTGTGGGACGCCGCGGAGCCGATCCATCGGCTGGAGGCGAACGTCGCCCGGGTCGTCCGCGGCAAGCGCGAGGTGATCCGCCTCGCCACGGTCTGCATCCTGGCGCGGGGGCATGTGCTCATCGAGGACGTCCCCGGCGTCGGCAAGACGACCCTGTCCCAGGCCCTGGCCCGCTCTCTCGGGCTCTCTTTTCAGCGCATCCAGTTCACCAGCGACCTGCTGCCGTCGGACATCATCGGCGTGTCGATCTTCAACCAGAAGACGCAGGCTTTCGAGTTCGTGCCGGGACCGCTGTTCGCCAACGTCGTGCTCGCGGACGAGATCAACCGCGCCACGCCGAAGACCCAGTCGGCGCTGCTGGAGGCGATGAGCGAGCGCCGCGTCTCGGTGGAGCGCAAGCGCTTTGCGCTGCCCGAGCCGTTCGTGGTGCTGGCGACCCAGAACCCCACCGAATACCAGGGGACCTTCCCGCTGCCCGAATCGCAGCTCGACCGCTTCATGATGTCTCTGTCGCTCGGCTATCCGCCGCGCGCCGACGAGCGGGAGCTGCTGCTCTCCGGCGGCGTGGAGGAGACACTGGAGCACCTCGCGCCGGCCCTGAGCCGGGAGACGCTGCTCGAGCTGCAGGAACGCGTCGGGCAGGTCCGGGTCGCCGAGAAGCTCACGGAATACATCCTCTCGCTCGCCGAGACCACGCGCCATGGCGGCGAGTTCCAGCTCGGCGTTTCCACCCGCGCCGTCCAGGCGCTGTACCGGGCCACGCAGGCGCTCGCCCTCTGCGAGGGGCGCGCCTATGCCATCCCGGACGACGTGCAGCGGCTCGCCGTTTCGGTGCTGTCCCACCGCGTGCTCGTGAAGCGCGGCACCGGCGACCTGGACAGCTCGCGCAAAGCGATCGAGCGGGTGGTAGCGTCGACTCCGGTCCCCTTGTGAAGCTCCCCGCACTTCCTTCCTGGCGTGCGGGGGGCGCCCCGCGCCGCCGGCCGGTCCCCGAGGGCATCCGGATCACCACGGTCGGGCTCTGGTTCGTCCTCCTCTCCATCCTGGTGGCGATCGCGGCCACGAACACGGGCAACAACGCGCTGTACACGGTGCTCGCGGCCATGTTCGCCGTCCTCATCGTCTCCGGCCTCCTGTCGCGGGAGAACGTGCGTGGCCTGGAGGTGGAGCTCGGCTCTCCTGGAGAGCTCTTCGCCAACCGGCCGTTCTCCCTGGGATTCACGCTGAAGAGCCGGGCGCGCCTGTTCCCGCGCTGGTTCCTCCTGTTTACCGTGTCGCGCTCGGCGCAGCCTCTCCTCGTGCCCTACCTGCCGCGGCGGGGACGGAGCGTCGGCCAGATCGAGATGCTGATCGGAGCGCGGGGGCGCCACCGCATCCCCTTCGCCCACGTCTCCAGCCTCTTCCCCTTCGGCTTCTTCCGCAAAGGCGTGCGCTATCCGGCGGAGCTGGAGCTCCTGGTCTTTCCGGAGATCTTTCCGGCGGCCGGCACGCAGCTGAAGGACGTCGACCGTTCGGGCGAAGAGGCCAGCCGCCGCGCCGGCCAGGGGCATGGGCTCTATGCCCTGCGCCAGTACCGCTACGGCGACGATCCGCGGGGCATCCACTGGAAGCAGACGGCGCGCACCGGCTCGATGGTCTACATGGAACGCGAGGCCGAGCACAGCCGCCGGCTCTCGATCCTGTTCGACAACGGCGTCGGCGATCTGCCGGACGAGGTGAGCCGGAACCGCTTCGAGCGCCTGGTGAGCGAGGCGGCCACGACGGCGCTCGAGCACCTGTTCCGCGGCTATGAGGTGGAGCTCGTGATGCGCGATCACGTCCTGGGCTTCGCGGGCGGGGCGCGGCAGCGGCTGGCGATTTTGGAGGCGCTCGCCCTGGTGACGCCGGGGCCGCGGAGATTCGATCCCCTGCTGTCGAGCGATCCGCGGGCGCCGCAGCTCCGGGTCCATCTGGAGCCCGAGGAGCCCCTGGAGGACATCGAGCTGCGGAGGGTCGTGCCATGACGTTCGGACGGCAGAAGCGGCTCCTGCTCGGATGGGCGGCGTTGCTCGCGCCCATCCCCCTCCCCTTCAACGACGTGGTGCAGTGGCCGCTCCTGGCCCTCTATCTGGTCGGGATCCTCCTGTTCCTGCGCCGCGCCGCCCAGGACCCGCCCAACTGGCTGCCGACCTGGGCGATGAACCTCCTGGGTCTCGCCTACGTTCCCTTCTTCTTCTTCGACCTGTTCGTCCTCTCGAACGGCCGGCTGGTGCAGGCGGTGCTCCATCTTTGCCTGTTCACCCTTCTCGTCAAGCTCTGCTCGCTGGTCCGCGAGCGGGACAAGTGGCAGGCGGCGATGGGGATCTTCTTCCTCTTCCTGGCGGCGATGGGAACCAGCGTCCACCCGGCGATCGTGCTGTATCTGGTGGGCTTCCTGGTGCTCGCGCTGATGATGCTCACCCGTTTCGCCTTCCTGCATGTCCTGGCTGGTTTCGGGCGCGAGGATCTGGCGCTCGCCCAGATCCCGCTGCGCGGCTTGATGACGTTCTCGACGGTGCTGACGATCCTGCTGGCGGTCCCTTTGTTCGCCTTGTTGCCGCGCGTCCGTTCGCCGTACATCGTGGGCCGGGGCGTGGGGACCGGCACGCAGATCGAAGCCGCCGGGTTCTCCGACGAGGTGACCCTCGACTCGATCGGCATGATCCGCAACAGCCGCGAGGTGGCGATGCGCCTGCTGGAGGAGGCGCCGCTCGATCCCAACCGGGAGATGAGGTTCAAGGCGGCGACCTACGACGTGTATCAGGGGGGCACCTGGCGCCGGTCGGTCATGTCCTCGGTCCTCCACCGCGGCAGCCGGGCGCGCTTCTGGCTGCGCCGGCAGACGCCTCTGCGCTGGGTCACCATCTATCTCCAGCCGCTGCGCAGCCGGAGCCTGCCGCTGCCGGTCGAGACGGTGGTGGTCGAGCCGGGCGTCACCTCGCTCGAAGTGGACGAGGGGGGCGCGCTCTCCTTCTCGGTCGCTCCCCTGGAGGTCCGGGAGTACCGCGTCGGCATGATCGACGAGCAGGTGCTGATCGGGAACACTCCTCGCGTCGCGACCCCCGCCATCAGCCGGGAGCCGGCGCTGAACCGGAAGGGCGTGACGCCGCGCATCTCGGGTCTTGCCCGGGACGTCATGGGCTCGGGGAGCGCGCGCGAGCGGGCGCGCCGCCTCGAGCTGCACCTGATGGAGAACTATCAGTACACGCTGGACTTTCGCGGTCGGTCGGCCGACAACCCGATCGAGAGCTTCCTGTTCGAGTACCGCAGCGGCCAGTGCGAATACTTCGCCTCGTCCATGGTCCTGATGCTGCGCTCGCAGGGGATTCCGGCGCGGCTGGTGACGGGGTTCCTGGGCGGCGAGTACAACCCGTTCGAGGGGTACTTCATCGTCCGCGAGAGCAACGCGCACGCCTGGGTCGAGGCGTGGATGCCGGGGGAGGGGTGGCAGATCTTCGACCCGACGCCGCCGGCCGGCCGGCCCGCCGGAGGCGAGGAGGGGGTCTGGCTGCTGACGCGGCAGGCCTGGGACTACGTCCTGTTCCGATGGGACCGCTACGTCCTGACCTACGGCGTCTATGATCAGCTGCGGATCTTCGGCGGCCTGCGCCAGCTCTGGACCGACTTCTGGAAGCACTTCGATCGCAGCGACAAGGCGTCGACGCCCTCTTCGGCTCCGGCCGAGCCCGCAGCCTCCGCGGCGGTGGACGGTGCGAAGCCCAAGGGCTTCCCGATCGACGTGCCGCTGCCGGTGGCCCTCGGGCTGACGCTCCTCGCCGCCGCGGTCTTCGTGGCCTATCTCCGGCTGCGGCCGCCGCTCACCGCCACCACGGCATACCGCCGCCTGCGCCGCCGTCTCGGCCGGTCGGGCGCGCCGATCCCGGAATCCGTCCCGCCGCTCCGCCTCGGCGAGGAGGCCGCCGCGCGCTACCCGGCCGCGGCCGAGCCGCTGGGCCGGGTGATCGACTTCTACCTGCGGGAGAGCTTCGGCGGCGAGCCGCTGCGCGACGACGAGCGCGCGGAGCTCAAGGTCGCCCTCGAAGCGGCGGAGCGGGGGCTGCGCAAGGCGGGGTGAGCCCGGGAGCCGCGGGTATCTTCCCGCGCCTCCGGGGCTTCTCCCCGTGGCTCACGGGCTCCGCCCCGTGCCTCGCGGGCTCCCTCCCACGGCTCGCGGGCTCTACCCCGCGGCTCCCGGTCCCTCGCCCATGGCTCTCGGGCTTTTTCCCGAGGCTGCCGGGCTTCTCCCCGCGGCTCGCGGGCTCCAGCCCATGGCTCGCGGGCTTCCCCCCAGGCCTCGCGGGCTTTTGCCCGCGGCTCTCGGGCTTCAGCCCGAGCTTCCTGGGCTTCCTCCCGAGCCAGGCGGGCTCCTTCCCGGGGCTGCCGGGCTTTTCCCCGAGCCTGGCGGGTCCCGACCCGCGGCTCTCGGGAAGTTTCCCGCGGCTCTCGGGCTCTTACCCTTTGAAGATGTACTACTACCCGTGACGCAAAGGCTCTTACCCTTTGAACATGTACTTTTACCCGCGGCTCTCGGGCTCTTACCCTTTGAAGATGTACTACTACCCGTGACGCAAAGGCTCTTACCCTTTGAACATGTACTTTTACCCGCGGCTCTCGGGCTCCTACCCTTTGAAGATGTACTACTACCCGTGGCGCAAAGGCTCTTACCCTTTGAACATGTACTTTTACCCGCGGCTCTCGGGCTCTTACCCTTTGAAGATGTACTACTACCCATGGCGCAAAGGCTCTTACCCTTTGAACATGTACTTTTACCCGC